>Ga0256405_10001364_pt1 | contig 67210 bp, 60 predicted proteins | sample RumenRJG_02DNA_FD_189096 | JGI IMG/M metagenome (GOLD analysis project Ga0256405, IMG submission 189096) | Bovine rumen microbial communities from Lethbridge, Alberta, Canada - RJG_02 | ecosystem: Host-associated > Mammals > Digestive system > Stomach > Rumen | place: Canada: Alberta... | reverse complement strand
GGTCTTTTTTATTAACTATACGCGCCCTATAAGGGAAAAAATCAGATAAAAGTCTTTGGAAAGGGGTTCGGGGGAAAACCTTTCCTCAGAAAGGGTTCCCCCGATAATTAACTATAAACTTCTATATTAGCATCACTGTTAAACGTTGCCGCTTTTTTTATTAAAAGGGTGTTTATATGAAGTTTAAGATCGGAAGAGCTTTTGTTATTATGGTCGTTCTTGGAGTTATGCTGTCGGTTGCAGGCTTCAAGGATGCGAAAATGTATGTGGAGGGCAAGGTCATTGATCTCAACAGTGCTTCTATGGAGGATTTCAGGAAAGAGTGCATGGTTGAGGGCGATATTGCCTATGTTGACGGACGTTTTGCTACATATGAGGAAAAGGAGAAGACCCTCGGCGTTACTACAAGCAAACGTAATACACATTATTATCTCGTTGAGAATATCAGTATGGCTGATATGGAAAAATTTGTAAACGGAGAAGAAACTGACGAACCTGACAACTATTTTACGTATGTAGTTTCTGTTTCGTCGAGTGATCTAAAGGCGGAACTTGATGCAAATTGCAGCGGCTGGGCTGACTTTTTCGACGGTAAGACTAATGATATGCCGAAGCCTGTACACTTTGAAGGAAAGCTCTGGGCACAGCCTAAAAGTAAGGAATATCTGAAAATAAGAAATGACAGCCTTAAAGAGGTCGGGTTTGATGTTTCAGAGGTCGCAGAGATGAAGGTTATGGACGCAAAGCCCGATGTTATGTCGCTTGTGCTTTTTATAGGCGGAATAGTTGTGGCTCTTATCGGAGCGGTCGTTATCATCGCATCTTTTGTGAAGTCAAGACGCAAGTACGATGATGAGTTCTATTATTAACTTTTTCGCAATTTTATGCGAATTTTGTTGATTTATAATGGCTGAATACAAAGTTTTGGACAATATTTCCACATAAATGCGCTTGTTTTATTGTGAGATGTTACAATAATACAGGCGCATTTTCGTATGGTTTTCCCTTGCAGTCCTTGACTAAATATGTTATAATATATTTAATTGGATTAATATGCTCAAGACTATGAGGTAAGAAATATGAACAATAACATTAGTAAACTTGCAGGCTCTGTCGGAAGAGTCATTGTCGGAAAAAAGGAGACGGTTATTAATCTTATAGCTGCGTTGCTCTGTGAGGGTCATGTACTTCTTGAAGACGTACCGGGCGTTGGAAAAACACAGCTTATAACAGCTCTTTCTCGCTCAATAGGCGGAAAATTCAACCGTATACAGTTAACACCTGATGTTATGCCGTCAGATATTGCAGGATTTACCATGCTTGATTCAAACAAAGGAGAGTTTGTTTATCGTGATGGTGCGGTAATGTGTAATTTCCTTCTTGCCGATGAGATAAACCGTGCTTCACCGAAAGTACAGTCGGCTCTTCTCGAAGCAATGGAGGAACGTCAGATAAGTCTTGACGGAGTTACGCATAAGCTCCCAAGGCCTTTCCTTGTAATGGCTACACAGAATCCTGTGGAAACCTATGGTACGTTCCACCTCCCCGAGGCGCAGATGGACAGATTCTTTATGAAGCTCTCAATGGGCTATCCTTCTGTCGAGGAAGAAATGCAGATCCTCGAAAGAACCGAAACCAATAATCCTATTGTCAATATAACCGAACCTGTTATGACCGTTGATGATATCGCTTTCATGCAGGAAGAAGTAAAAAAAGTAAGAGTTACCAATGAGGTAAAGGAATATATCGTTAATATCGTTGCGTCTACCCGTCAGGACAGAAATACCATTCTCGGAATCAGTCCGCGCGGAAGTATCGCACTTTTCAAGGCTGCAAAGGCTTATGCGTACATTTATGACAGAGAATATGTAACTCCTGATGATGTTAAAAGCGTTGCAGTATATGTGCTTGCTCACAGAATAATCCTTTCGCCGCAGGGAAAAACTGCGTTCGGAACAGGTGAGGCATACATTGAAAATTTACTCAGGAGCTGTAATGTTCCCATGATGAGCTGATGATGAAGTACATAAAAAGTATAATAAGTATCATTGCGGTCATATTTCTTGTTTACATATTCACATTCTACGTTGACGGCGAAATGGGCATTATCATGCTTGCTTTTGTGCTTTTTGCGCCGCTTGTGTCACTTTTCCTGACGTTATACACAAGAAAAAACGTAAAGGTAACATTCAACTGTGATGCGTATGTAAAAAAAGGGAGCAAGCTTCTTGTGACGGTGAATGTCGAGAAGAAAGGAATTCTTCCATGCTCTGTACTTGAAATATGTCCATATGCCTCTGTTATTTTCGGGCAGGACATTAAGAACCGCAAGCTTACGATGTTTAGTGAGGAGAAGAAGTCGTTCAGGATCGAGCTTGATGCCATGATCGGCGGTAACGGCGAGGTCGGCATCAGATCTGTTTATTCGTGCGGATTTCTTGGCTTCTTCAGGCTTGCTGTAAAAACTCCGCTGCCGCAGCCCGTATCCGTCGGAGTAATCCCCGAGATACCCGAAATAAAAGCAGCTTCAGAGCTTTTCCGTTCTATTGCCGATGTTGTCATGACAAGCGATGAGGAAGAGGAAAATGATACGGCAATGATGTTTTCCGCAAATACTTCTCCGGGCTATGAACACCGTGAATATGAACAGGGCGATCCGCTCAAACGTATAAACTGGAAGCTCTCATCAAAAAAGAACAAGCTTATGGTGCGTCTTGATGAGGCAGTTGCTTCCGTACAGCCGATGATCGTACTTGATCTTTTCCGCAGAAGCAATGTACCGCCTGAAAATGCCGTAAGAGCTGAGGAACAGCTTATACGTTCAGTGTTCGGACTGTTGTCGCTTCTTGTTAAGAGGGGGATAGCTTGTAATTTTATTTACAAGAACAGTACCGGGGAAACAGTCAGTGAAAGTGTTGATAATCCGGATTATCCGAATCAGCTTTTGTTGAAGGTACTTGCGGTAAAGGTCGTTACCGATAAGCGTATCGACCTTAAACAGATCGGTACTTCGGTATGTGCGTGCGTAATTGCAACGACAGATGCAGGCGGTGACTTTGCAGTAGTTACCGACTGCATTGAAAATACGGAAAATGCAAGTATAATCGGTCTTTCCGTTGCGTCTGCGAATTCAACGTCGCTGCCGCTGTGGTATCTTGATGAGGATAATAACTTTAAATTGGTATAAATATGAAAGAAAGCAATACAAAAAAATTTAGTCTGAGATCATTCCTTCTCAGGACTTTGACAGACCCTGTGCTGTGGTATACTGCACTGATAATGTCAGCTCTCATGTATCATTACCGTGATCGTATAAAGACTGATAATCAGGGATTGATGTCAGCGATCTTATGGGGAGTTGCTGCGTTCGCTATCGGCTGGGTGATGTTCAGGATATTTGATCATATGCAGAAGCATCACATTCTCGGCTTTGGTATTTATGCCGCTGTGGTCGCAGTTTTTGGCGCTTCTGTCAGGTATTCACTGGACAAGGGCGCTGAGGATTACCCTATCTCATGGATGCTGTGGTTCCTGACACCGCAGGATTCTCTGGATTATACATACTGGTATACTCTTGGATTTTTCCTGCTTTTCATGCTGTTCATGGGTTCGGTCATATACTATTTCACGCGGGTAAGATACAGGATATTTATGAATTTCCTCATATTCATCATACCGTTTGCGATATACGGTAAAGAATATGAAAAAATGCCTACAGGCTACATTATCCTGCTTACAGTGGGATATGTGCTGCTGATGGTGTATTACCGTCAGCTTGTCGATACTGAAAAGACGGAATTCGTTGGCAGGAGGCAGTCGTGGAAGGCTATTGCTGCTTATGCAGTTGCGTTTTCAACGATAGCAGCAATTATCCCGAAGCCCGAGGTCGAGGCTGACCGCTCATATCTTGAATCTCTTATCAACGCTGAGGCGCTGACCGACAGGCTTAACAATATGCTGAATGTATTCCGAGATACAACAGCAGGTGACCAATTCAGGACAAAAACAAGAAACTGGTTTGTTTACGAGGCAAAGTCTGAGGATCCTCTCAGAATAAAAATGGAAACATTTTCTTCATACAGCTTTTCCGATGACACATGGAAGGTCAGTGAGGCAGATGAAGTTTACGGTGAAAGTGTTGATAAAGCTCCGCTTGATATTGGCTCGCATATGGGAATTGCCGATGCTATTATGACAGCCGCTTCACTCGACAGTGATTATGCTGAAAAGTATGGACTTACGGAATATGTAAGGGAAGGGCTTGACGAGCCTGAGATACATAATGCTAAATTCTATTCCCTTTACGGTTTTGTCGGAATGTCTGAGGCTTCACACATGGCACCTGTGCCGCAGGGAGCTGTCAGAATGACGAATTGTTCAAGAAAAGGCATGATGACTCGTCTGCGCGGCGGAGTTGTCTACGCTATCGATTCGATGTTTTCAACTTCCGAGACTTTTTCATTTGAATACAGCGAAGACACATTCTTCCTCAGTCAGAAAAACAGAGAGTTTGCCGATCATATTGCACAGTTTGACTATGAGGAGCTGCTTGAAGATACGGATGATGTGCTTTTCTGGAAAAAATACGAAGAAGAAGGCAATGAGGAATTTGAAAGAATATATAAGTATTTCGAGATAGACTATGATAATTATAAGGATTATCTTACATTTTATCTTAATTACGGCAAAAATGACCGTATAAAAGCTCTTGCGGATGAAATCACAAAGAATTGCAGAACTGAATATGAAAAGGCTAATGCTTTGGAAAGCTATTTCTACAATAATGATTACATCTACGATCTGAGCTATAATAAAAAGAAAGGCGAAAACGCCGAGGACTTCATCTTTGAGACAAAAAGAGGAGTCTGCTATGAATATGCGACAGCAATGGTGCTTCTTGCAAGAGCAGCGGGAATACCCGCAAGGTACTGCGAAGGGTACAATATGACAAAACCAAGGCAGGACAGCATTAATCCGGGCGCAAATTATGTTATCACCACGGAAGATGCGCATGGATTCCCCGAACTCTATATAAAGGGATATGGCTGGCAGAGCTTTGAACCGACTATCACAGATAATGTTATTGAGAAAAAAGGAAAAACAGCTACGGATATGCTTTCAAAAGCGGGAATGTACATACTTGTATTAGCACTGCTTTTGGTGCTGTTCTCATTTGCTTCACCTTTCCTTGCTCATAAAATATTTATCATGAGAAGCAAAAAGCGCGCTCCTCATGATACCGTTAAGGCTATAATGCACAGGATATGCAGGATATATGATATCGAAAGCGCGAATACATCGCGTGAAGTCGGAGTTCTCGTACATGAGAAGTCGGGCGCGTATATCGAAGGCATCATCGAACTGTTCAACAGAGCCGTATACGGTGAAGAGAAACTTACAGAATCAGAAAAAGAAAGTGCGCTTGCTGAATATATCACAGCGTACGAAGCATTGCGTGAATCGAAGAAAAGGAAACACAAGACAAATTAAAAAATAATGGATGGAGTTTTATAATGCGAACTGAAAAAGAAAAAGGAATAATTTGTCTCCTGCTTACATTTCTTGCCGTTTTAGGAGTGTTTGCAGGAGGATATCGACCGGAACAGAATGTCTGCGCGGCTGAGGATTATCGCCTTTGGCGTCAGCTCGACGACCGTTGGGGCAATACTCCTATCGGCGGCACGACTCTGCGCAGATCAGGCTGTTATGTAACTTCGATCGCAATGGTTGCAGTTGCATCGGGTGCAAGAAGTACAGATAACTTTGATCCCGGTGTTTTTGCGAGACAGCTCAATAATATGGGAGCTTTCAACAGCGGCGGCGGTCTTATGTCATGGGCTTCGGTCAATAGGGCTGTTCCCGAGATAAGCATTGCTACCGGTAATCTCAACTTCAGATCAGGCGATCAGGCAGGTAAAGCAAAAGAGCTTAAAGCCTATCTCGATAAGGGGATGTATGTTATATGCAATGTCGGCGGACACTGGGTATATATCGACGGCGTTATAGGCAATGATGTTTATATGGCTGACCCTGCAAAGTCCGAGATACTTATGTTCAAGGCTTACAATAACGCGAGCATAACCTGCTATCAGGCACTTAACGGAAAGAATCCTTACAAGGGATTTACTCCGCTTAATGCCAAGCCTGTTACTACTACCACAACGACTGTAACTACAACAACTACTGTTACAACAACTGCAATAGTTACTTCAGCGGTTCCTGAACAGGCAGACGCTTCAAGACTGGCATCGCCTGCATTAGCCTATAAAACAGGCGAGTATTTCTGCAACAGCAATAAAAAGGCAATGATCCTTGCTGACAGCGATGACGAAAAGAGCTCTTTTGCAGAGCTGAACAACGGCAATGTAGTAAAAGTTGTCAAGATCGACGGCGGATACGGTGAAGTGGCTGTCGGAGGAAAAAACGGCTGGGTAGACTTGTCTTGCATGAAATATGCTGAAAGTGATGAGATCATCACAGAAGGCGACGTAAATAACGACGGAATGCTCGATACGTTTGATCTCGCCCTTGTAAATGAGTATATAGCAAGCCGTGATAAGCTTACGGATGGAATATCCGTGCTTACACAGGCAGAGATAAAGGCTGCTGATCTTAGCGGCGACGGTAAAATCGATAATACAGATCTGCTGATGTACCTTATGCTTATCTGTAAATAAGGAGTAAAATCAATGGAATGGACAGAAGTCAATATCTACACGACAACTGAAGGAATAGAGCTTATCTGCTCAAAACTGACTGACATCGGAATCAAGGGCTTTTCGATAAAAGACCCTGAGGATTTCAAGGAGTTCCTTGAAAATAAAAACGGTCAGTGGGATTACATCGACGATGATCTCATGGGATTATCCGAATGTGAGACTTGTATAACCGTTTATATCCCGTCGAACGGTCAGGGTGCAGAAATGCTCCTTGCTATAAAATCCATGCTTGCCGAGATGAAGGCTGCGGATACCGATGGAGTTTACGGTCGTCTTGAAGCCGAGATGACAAGTATCCGCGAGGAAGACTGGGCAAACAACTGGAAACAGTACTTCAAGCCCTTCAAGGTAGGCGAGAAGCTGGTCATCAAGCCTTCGTGGGAGGAATATGACAATACAGACGGAAGACTTATCCTCGAGATAGATCCTGCATCAAGTTTTGGAACAGGAAAGCACCATACAACAAGGCTTTGCCTTGAAGTTCTTGAAAAATATCTGAATAAGGGCGACAAGCTCCTTGATATGGGCTGCGGAAGCGGTATATTGTCGATAGGAGCGATGCTTCTTGGAGCAAAGAGCGCTGTAGCTGTTGATATTGAGGAAAATGCGGCGGCAACAGCTCTTGAGAATGCTGTAAAGAACCACATTTCACCGGATGTTTACAAGACTTACTTCGGCAATATCCTTACTGATGACAAACTTGCTGACGAGATCGATGATAAGTATGATATAATCGCTGCAAATATAGTTGCAGATGTGCTTATCGCCATGAAGGACAGCTTCAAGCGTTATCTAAAAGACGGCGGAATCCTTATCGTTTCGGGAATTATCGAGGAACGTATGGACGAGGTAATAGACGCGCTGATATCTGCGGGCTTCAAGGATCCTGAGCCTGAAGTTCGGGAAGGCTGGGCGGCAGTCAAGTTAACAGTTTAAAATTATGCCACGCATATTTAATATTATTAATTAAGGAGAATAGAAAATGGGAATTTTTAAGAAGAAGAATCAGAATGAAGAGGCAGCTCCTGTAGCAACTGATCCAAGAGAGGACATCAAGAAGCTGGTTCTTGATGCGCTCAATGCAAAGCTCAATGGTACTCTTTATGATGACTGTGTTATTATGCCTAAGGGCTTCACAATTGATGTACAGATCGGCAGACTGGAAGAAAACGAGGGTATCAAGATACTTCAGACTATCTTCATAATCAGACATGACGATTTTGATGAGCCTCTCATCGAGCCTGTAGACTCACAGGGTCAGACAGATGAGGAAGCATCATCAATGGCAGTAGATATTTTCTGCGGTGGTGTATGGCATCCTCTCGATCAGTCTATGACTAAGAAGAATCCTCAGCATATCTCTGTTGATTTCCTCAGACAGCATTATGATTTCGATATGTACTGCCAGTCTGTAGTAAGGATCGGCGTTAAGGACAAGCAGCCAACTATGCTCGTAAACTTCATCAGAAACGAGATACCTAAGTACCTCGGCTCAAAGAAGTACTACTGGCTCAGAATATACCTTGCAAAGTACAAGGAGAAGCAGATCATCGAAGTAAGGATCAACGGTTCTGTCTGCGGTGAGCTTTCAAAGTACTTCAAGAGCTACGTTGAGAACGAGATGAAGGCTGATGAGATGTTCGTTTCTGAGAAGCAGTACGCTATTTTCGTTCAGCGCGAGGACGATCAGTGCCCGTTCAAGAAGGAGCTCGTAATGGAGGCTGCTAAGGAAACTATCAACATGATGACTAATATCAAGAATCATGAGGACTATGTTGCAATGACCGAGAAGCTTGAAGAGCTCGTTGAAGGCGATAAGAATATCGCAGCTGAGATCAGAGTATTCATTCCTGAGATATTCGCAAAGCTCACACTCGGCTACCGTGAAGGCGACAGCCTCTTCCTCCTTGAGGGCGAGGGTGAAGAACAGCAGAGCATTGAGTTCAAGAAGACTCAGCTCCGTACTTATTTCTACCTCCAGCAGGCTGTCCTTGAGTATCTCAGCGGAAAGCCTACTCAGGAAGAGGTATCACGCATCGTAACAAACAGCGTTGCGTTCAGAGAGCTCAGAAAGGCTATCGATACAGCTAAGGAAAACGGTAAGGAACTTAAACCGGACGATCTCTATGTACCCGGTACATCTTACAAGATCGGCCACGAGGGCTACAGAGTCTGGTAATCGGAAATTATTTCTTCCCCTGTGAAAAACGGGGGAAGATTTTTCTGAAATGTTGCAAAAAAAGCTTGACAAAGCCAGTACATTGTGATAAAATATTATTGCCGCTTGTAAACAGGCTTAAAAGTTGTGCGTTCACACGCCTGTAACAGCGAGTTTATTGAAAAGGCAGGTGCCACAATATGTACGCAGTTATTGAAACCGGCGGAAAGCAGTATCAGGTAAATGAGGGAGATATCATCTTCATCGAGAAGCTCGCAGCTGAGGCTGATGAGACAGTTACTTTTGACAAGGTAGTTGCTCTCGGAGCAGACGATGGAATCAAGATCGGTACACCTTATGTTGACGGTGCAGCTGTAAGCGCTAAGGTTCTGAAGAACGGCAAGGCTAAGAAGATCACTGTTTTCACTTACAAGCCTAAGAAGGGTGAGAAGAAGAAGCAGGGTCACAGACAGCCTTACACTCAGGTAAAGATCGAAGCTATCAAGGCTTGATCATGATCCGCGCAGAATTTTATGAAAATAAGGGACTTCTGACAGGCTTTAAGTTCAGCGGCCATTCGGGTTTTGCCGAAGCAGGCGAGGACGTTGCTTGTGCAGCTGTTTCCTCAGCTGTACAGCTTACTGCAAATATCCTTGAAGAGTTCGGACATTCGCCCGAAATAAAAGTCGGCGATAATGTCATTGAATGTCTGTGCAAGGACGGTGGAGAAGCTCCATCGCGTCTGCTGAACGTTTTGAAACAGCATTTTGAGGCTATACTTGAAGAATTCCCTAAAACGATCAAAATCATTATTTCGGAGGTGTAAGTATGTTAAAGATCAGTATGCAGTTCTTCGCTCATAAGAAGGGTGTTGGTTCTACTAAGAACGGTCGTGACTCTGAGGCTAAGAGACTTGGCGTTAAGAGAGCTGACGGTCAGTTCGTTAAGGCAGGCAACATCATCGTTCGTCAGAGAGGTACACATATCCACCCAGGTAACGGTGTAGGTATTGGTTCAGATGATACATTATTCGCTACAGTAAGCGGTAAGGTTAAGTTTGAGCGTTACGGACGTGACCGTAAGAAGGTTTCTGTTTACGAAATTGAGCAGTAACAGCCATAACGTGACAATAAATCCCGAGCTTTTGCTTGGGATTTTTCTTTAGAAGTGGAGGTCAGAAATGTTCGTAGATCAGGCAAAGATAAAGATCAAAGCCGGTGACGGCGGCGACGGTGCGGTATCTTTTCACCGTGAAAAGTATGTAGCGGCAGGAGGCCCCGACGGCGGCGACGGCGGACGTGGCGGCGATGTGATTTTTCAGGTCGATGATAATTTCTCGACCCTCATCGATTTCAGATATAAAAGAAAATATGTGGCTCAGCGCGGTGAAAACGGCAGCGGCAGAAACTGCACGGGAAAGAGCGCTCCGCCGCTTATAATCAAAGTACCGAGAGGTACTGTTATCCGCGAAGCAAAAAGCGGAAGAATCATGGCGGATATGTCAGGCGACGAGCCAAAGGTGCTTGCGCGCGGCGGTCAGGGCGGTAAGGGAAATGTCAATTTCGCTACTTCTACTCGCCAGATACCTAAATTCGCAAAGCCCGGCTACCCTGGCGAGGAATTTGAGGTAACTCTGGAGCTGAAGCTTATCGCTGACGTCGGACTTGTCGGCTATCCTAATGTCGGTAAATCTACGCTGATATCGGTTGTCAGCGCAGCTAAACCTAAAATCGCAAATTATCATTTTACAACTCTCACTCCTGTTCTCGGAGTTGTAAGAGTTGACGAGGAAAAGTCATTCGTAATGGCTGATATCCCAGGACTTATTGAGGGCGCGGGTGACGGCGTTGGTCTCGGACACGAGTTTCTGAGACACGTTGAGAGGTGCCGCCTTATTGTCCATGTTGTTGATGTTTCGGGAATCGAAGGGCGTGATCCCTGCGAGGATTTCGATATCATCAATGCTGAGCTTGCCAAGTTCAATGAGGAGCTTTCAGAGCGTCCGCAGATAGTGGCAGCTAATAAATCCGATATGGCTACTGAAGAACAGATCGAAAAGTTCCGTAAGTTCATTGAGGATAAGGGAATACCGTTTTTCTGTATTTCTGCTGCGACCACTCAGGGTACGGCAGAGCTTGTAAACAAGGTCGCTGAGGTCCTTGATACTTTGCCTCCTGTAAGAGAGTTTGAGGCAGAGCCTATCCCGCAGGCTGAGCTTGACGAGATGCTCGGAGTTGATAAGAAGTTCGAGATAAACGTCGAGGACGATGTTTATTACGTTGATGCACCTTGGATACAGCCTATCATGCGTACAGTTGATCCCGATGACTATTCATCACTCCAGTATTTCCAGAGAGTTCTCATCAATAGCGGAATCATCGCTAAGCTTGAAGAAATGGGAATACAGGAAGGTGATACCGTAAGTCTTGAGGGCTTTGAATTCGACTTTGTAAACTGATATGAGTATAGAAAAATTAAACGAGCGTGAAGCTAATTCATACAGTCCGCTTTCATTAGCGTTCCTCGGTGACAGCGTTTATGATACGCTTGTCAGGGAGTATCTTCTGCAAAAGGCGAATATGCCTGTTGCAAAGCTCCACTCAGCTAAGATAAAGCTGGTCTGCGCCGAGTTTCAGTCAAAGGCGTATGATGTGATCTCAGAGGCTCTTTCCGAGCATGAACTTTCTGTGCTGAAACGCGGAAGAAATGCTACGGGTAATACAGTTCCGAAACACGCTGATGCGGTGGAATACCGCCGAGCTACAGCTCTGGAATGCCTTTTCGGTTATCTGTATATCGTGGGAAAGAATGAACGTGTAAGAGAACTGTTTGAAATTATTATAAATTCAGATCTTAATAAAAATGAACAGATAGGAGTGTAAACTATGTCAGGTCATTCAAAATGGAATAATATCAAGCGTAAAAAAGAAGCGACCGATGCTGCAAAGGGCAAGATCTTTACAAAGATCGGACGTGAGATCACTGTTGTAGTAAAGGAAGGCGGTCCTGATCCTAACAACAACAGCAAGCTTCGTGACCTTATTGCAAAGGCTAAGGCAAATAACGTGCCTAACGACAATATCGACCGTATCATCAAGAAGGCAGCAGGCGGCGAGGATAAGAACAACTATGAGAACATCACATACGAGGGATATGGTCCTAACGGTGTTGCTGTTATCGTTGAGTGCTTAACAGATAACAGAAACAGAACAGCAGGCGAGGTTCGCCATTACTTCGACAAGTTTGGCGGAAATCTCGGTACTATCGGCTGTGTATCATTCATGTTCACAAACAAGGGTATTGTTATCCTTGAGAATACAGGTCTTGATGAAGACAAGGTAATGGACGATGTATTCGAGTGCGGCGGAGATGATTTCGATATCAATGAGGAGACTGTTGAGATCGAGTGTGCTCCCGAGAACGTCCACGCTCTTCGCGAGGGACTTACTGCAAAGGGTTATAATGTTATCTCTGCTGAGTCTGAGATGATCCCTTCTACTTATACAACTCTTACAGACGAGGATCATATCAAGAAGATGAATCTTCTCCTTGAACACCTCGAAGACAATGATGACGTTCAGAACGTTTACCATAACTGGGAAATGCCTGACGAAGAATAATGACGGAAAGATGAAGAATAGAGAGGATATCTTTATTCTTCATTTTTTATAAGGAGAAGTTTTATGACTGTAACGATAAAAAAAGTGGGCAGTGATACCGAGCTAAAAGCAGTTGCTGAGCTTGCAGATAAGATCTGGCATGAATGCTTTACAGACATCATAAGTCAGGGACAGATAGATTATATGGTAGAAAAGTTCCAGTCTTACAAGGCTATGACAAAACAGATAATAAATCAGGACTACAGCTATTTGGCAGTTCGTGAAGATGATGAACTGTGCGGATATATCGGAGTAAAACCCGAAAAAGATGACAGATTCTTCCTGAGTAAGCTATACCTCAGAAGCGATAAACGCGGAAAGGGAATAGCTTCAAAAATGCTGCAAAGTGTATTCGAGGAAGCAAGAAACTGCGGAAAAAAACGGGTCTATCTCACTGTTAACAAGCATAACGAACACGCGATAGAAGTGTATAAAAAGACGGGTTTTGCCGTAGTGGATAAAGTTGTTACAGATATTGGCAACGGTTACGTCATGGATGATTTCATTTTTGAATACGTTCTATGAAGTTATTGTGTACAAACATTCATATGTTGACATTAACTCTCATATAGTATATAATAAGCATTGTTATGTGAGGGAGTAGTTAACATACGAAAGTGTGCGGCAAGCCGACATACTAACGCGAAAGCGTTCGGTTTTGCCTTAAATAATGAGACTCATGTATGGCTTATTGTCGTACCTAAGTGCAGATTTCGGGTGCGGTAAGTATCCGAAATTTTTTTTGAGAGGACGTTTCTATGAATTTAACCGAATTACTTTTGATCTCCGTTGGGCTTGCTATGGACGCATTCTCAGTATCAGTCTGTAAGGGACTAAGTATGAAAAAGATCAACCTGAAAGGTGGTGCGGTCACAGCGCTGTTTTTCGGAGCTTTTCAGGCGTTGATGCCGTTGATAGGCTATTTTCTCGGAAGCCGCTTTTCAAATGTCATCAGCTCATTCAGCCATTGGGTGTCATTCATTCTGCTTGCCTTTATAGGTGGAAAAATGGCAATCGAATCGCTGAAAGGCGAAGATGAAGAAGGCGAGGGGAAGGAGTACAGGCTTGATATCAGGGAGTTGCTTTTGCTTGCCATAGCAACGAGTATCGATGCACTTGCGGTCGGAATAGTGTTTGCGGCTGAAAAAAACGCCATTGCTTTTTCGGTAACGATGATAGGTGTTATCACGTTTTTGCTTTCGTTTGTGGGAATATTCATCGGACATAAATTCGGAAGCAAGTATGAGAAGAAGGCGGAGTTTGCAGGCGGAGTGATACTGGTGCTTATAGGTCTGAAACTGCTGCTCGAAGGTCTTGGGGTAATATAAAAGTAAAAGGACTGCGATTGCAGTCCTTTTTATTTATGATCTTATTCAACTACCTCAACCTTAGCCAATAACTCAGTAAGACCGAGAAGATACTTCTGTATATGAAGTGCATCCTGTGTAGTAACACCGTCACCTGTATTCCATACATCAGCATTTTTTCTGCCTTCAGCGGTGATATGACTTGCGTCAGAGCCCTTTATATCGTATTTGTTTGGATTAGAAAGAGCTTGCATTATAAGAACTACGTCTGACATATCAACAGAGCCGTCGTTGTTGGCATCACCGTAATTTACATCACCTGTTGTGGTTTCGGGTGAAGCTTCGCTCCATACAGCTGAGAATGATATACCGAGACCGGGCTTTGAACCGAGAATAAGATATTCCTCACCAGGCTGAACGATCACATTGCCGTATTTCCAGCCGTCGAATTTATATCCTTTTTTAGTTACAGTACACTCGGGAGCTGTTATCTTTGTGTCGGTGTAGCCCTGGATAACTATATCGTCTTTGCTGTTTGAGGTAGGAGAAAAAAATATTTTATAATTGATAGGTGCCCATATAGGAGTCATTGTAACATCGTGTGAAGGCATAGGGAAAACGTCAAAGCCTTTATAGTCCTTGCCATTGTCTTCGCAGTGCCAGCCTGTGTTGGTAAAGCCGCTTCTTGAAAATCTGTTAAGAGCCTGAAGATTTGTGGTCTCACCTTCGATGTTATCAAATTCAAGTGTTTTTACACCATTTATTCTGTCAGCGTCGCCAACAGAGTAGATAAGTTTATAGAGCTTTTTGAGATTCGGTGTGAATGTGATATCCTCGTCGTGGACAATTACTCTCTGATAAGCACTGAACTCGTGAACACCGTCTGTCCAGCCTCTCTGTTTATATCCCTCGGGCGGGAAAACCCAGTCAGGAATAGAGATAAGTCTTCCTTTAAGCTGTTTCTGATCGGGAAGATATTTTTTTGCATCTGTATTTACTACTCCGTCATATTCAACGTGGAACGAGATCTTGTGCATGGTTTCATCTGATTCATCTACCCAGACAGGGTGAAGTGTAAGATCGGTATCGTAGACACGGCAAACGTCGTTACCGATGTATGCAACGATATCATCGGAAGTCCAGCCGCTGAAAATAAAGCCTTCCTTTTCAGGGATGATATCAGTAACGTAGAAAGAGGAAAAAGGGGACTGCTGGATATCAGCAAGAACAGGGACGTTTCCGTCAGCGTTCTCGGGTAGGTATACTCCCTCTTCACTTATGTCGTAATGAATAGTGCATTTCTGTTCGGCTTCGGTGTCTGCTCCGTATGAAAACGAGGTCGGAACGGAGCATACGGCTATAACAGCGGAAGCGGTTACAGCCGATAATGTTTTGGATAAATGTTTCATAATGCCCTCCCATTTGATGCAGCTGCATCGAGTTGTATCCTCAAAGCGTGATACTATTTAAATGAATTAGTCTTATTATCGTAAACATAACCGATACCGCTCAGCTTTGAGGCAATATCTTCCTCGGAGACACACAGACTCTTGCAGAGTTCCTCGAATGTCGAATACTCATCACGAAGAAGAGTGTTGATATAGCTAAGTAAGATCACGGGGTCGTTAGGTAAACTCATAAATACTCCTTTTGCCGCAGAGGCGTTGATATTGACACAGCAATATGCAGTGCAGGACATACTGCTGATTGGCGGGATCAGCGAAAATACGCTGATTATCTATATGTTATAGAATTACTATACAATAATAACATAGATTTGTCAATGAAAAATGAGGTAATGCAAATGAGAATTTTGTGTAAATAAATGATTATATATAACAAAACTGTTTGCTTTTGAAGAAGGTAACAATAAATGCACAATGATATGTGAGATTATGGCGAATCAGCGTAAAAATGTGCAATTATTGATTGGAAAATGATATAATAAAATAAAGAAAAATTCATAGTCTGACAATTCCCAGTAAATTTCTTGACAATCGCAATTATAACGCAAACACATATTGCCTTGACACTTGTAAATGTTATATACTATTAGCAAATACTAACATATCACTATTGTGCAAAATCAACAGTAAAGAATTGCTTAATTAGGCTAAAATGTAGATAGAAATTTTCATTATTATATGTTATAATACATTATGATATGTGAGATGTGATATGTTCTCCCGGCATTATTTTTTTGTGCGCAACATTGTTACATTTTTCACAGCTAATACTAAGGAGGTCCATTTAATGAATTCAGCTAAATCAACTGTTCCCTTCAAGGGTACTCCCGAGCAGGAAGCTGAGCTTCTCAAGGTTATTGAAGAAAAGAAGTGCGATAAGGGTGCTCTTATGCCTATCCTTCAGAAGGCTCAGGAAATCTACGGCTACCTTCCGATCGAGGTTCAGGCAATTATTTCCGACAACACAGGTATCCCGCTTGAGAAGATCTACGGCGTTGTTACCTTCTACGCTCAGTTCTCACTCTATCCAAAGGGAGAGTACACAATCTCAGTCTGTCTTGGTACAGCTTGCTATGTAAAGGGTTCCGGAGATATATATAATAAGCTCCAGGAAAAGCTTGGAATAGGCGGAGGCGAGTGCACACCAGACGGTAAGTTCTCACTTGACGCTTGCCGCTGCATCGGTGCTTGCGGACTTGCACCTGTTCTCACAGTTAATGAAGACGTTTACGGCCGTCTTACTGTTGACGACGTTGATAAGATCATCGAAAAATACGCTTAATTCCAAACATTACCATTTAGGAGGTTAATTTATGAAGACTCTTGAAGAACTCAAGGTTGTCAGAGACAGCATGAAGGGCGAGGTTGCTCTCAGAACACATGGCAATGCTTCTTCAAAATATGAAAGACACGTCCTCGTTTGCGGCGGTACAGGATGTACATCTTCAGGTTCACCAAAGATCATTGAGGAGCTTGAAAAGGAATTCGCAGAAAAGGGACTTACAGATAAAGTTCAGATCGTTAAGACAGGCTGCTTCGGACTTTGCGAGCGCGGTCCTATCATGATCGTTTACCCTGAGGGATCATTCTACTCACGCGTTAAGGTTGAGGAGATCCCACGTATCGTTGATGAGCACCTCATCGGCGGCAACCCTGTTAAGGAGTTCCTCTATGAGGAGACTGTTGCAGGCGACGAGATCAAGTCACTCGACGATACTTCATTCTATAAAAAGCAGCACCGTGTAGCTCTCAGAAACTGCGGTGTTATCAATCCTGAGGACATCAACGAGTACATAGGCAGAGACGGTTATCAGGCTCTCGGCAAGGTACTCACTACTATGACTCCTGAGGACGTTATCCAGACTATCCTCGATTCAGGTCTTCGTGGACGCGGAGGCGGCGGATTCCCAACAGGTATGAAGTGGAAGCTCGCAAGAAACATCGTTCCTAACGCAGATCAGAAGTACGTTTGCTGTAACGCTGACGAGGGCGACCCGGGTGCATTCATGGACCGTTCAGTACTCGAGGGTGACCCACACGTTGTACTCGAAGCTATGTCTATCGCCGGTTACGCTATCGGCGCTACACAGGGTTACATCTACGTTCGTGCAGAGTATCCTATCGCTGTAGAGAGACTTAACATCGCTATCAAGCAGGCTCGTGAAACAGGTATGCTCGGTAAGAATATCTTCGGAACAGATTTCTGCTTCGATATCGACCTCCGTCTCGGTGCAGGTGCTTTCGTTTGCGGTGAGGAAACTGCTCTTATGACATCTATCGAAGGCAACCGTGGTGAGCCACGTCCAAGACCTCCTTTCCCAGCTGAAAAAGGTCTTTTCCAGAAGCCAACTATCCTCAATAACGTTGAGACATACGCTAATATCCCACAGATCATCCTCAATGGTGCTGACTGGTTCGCATCAATGGGTACTGAGAAGTCAAAGGGTACTAAGGTATTCGCTCTCGGCGGTAAGATCAAGAATACAGGCCTTGTTGAAGTTCCTATGGGTACAACACTCCGCGAAGTTATCGAAGAGATCGGCGGCGGTATCCCGAACGGCAAGAAGTTCAAGGCTGCTCAGACAGGTGGTCCTTCAGGCGGATGTATCGATCCTTCAAACTTCGATATCCCGATCGACTACGATAACCTCATCGGTATCGGTTCAATGATGGGTTCAGGCGGACTTATCGTTATGGACGAGGATAACTGTATGGTTGATATCGCTAAGTTCTTCCTCGAATTCACAGTTGATGAGTCTTGCGGTAAGTGTACACCATGCCGTATCGGTACTAAGAGAATGTGGGAGATCCTTGACAAGATCACTAAGGGCAAGGGTACTCTTGAGGATCTCGATAAGCTCGAACAACTTGCTTACCACATCAAGGCTAACTCACTCTGCGGTCTCGGACAGACTGCTCCAAACCCTGTTCTTTCCACACTCAGATGCTTCCGCGATGAGTATATCGCTCACGTTGTTGATAAGAAGTGTCCTGCCGGCGTATGTAAAGACCTCCTCAGCTTTGAGATCGAAAAGGATAAGTGTATCGGCTGTGGTATGTGTGCTAAGCAGTGTCCTGCTTCCGCTATCACAAGAACTGATTACATTGCTCCCGGCAAGAAGCTTGCTGCTATGGAGATCGATAAGAGTAAGTGCGTAAAGTGCGGCGCTTGTATCGCAACATGTAAGTTCAAGGCAATCATCAAGAAGTAACCGGAGGAATAGTAATGGAAAATATAACTGTTAAAATCAACGGTGTTGAATTAGAAGTACCTAAGGGCACCACTGTTCTTGAGGCTGCTCATAAGGCCGGCTTTGAAATTCCTACACTTTGCTATATGAAAGAGATCAACGAGATCGGTGCTTGCCGTATCTGCGTTACAGAAGTAAACGAAGGCAGAGGCTTCCGCCTTGTTGCAGGCTGCGTTTACCCATGTTCCAATAATATGGAGATACTCACAAATTCACCAAAGGTCATTGAGTCAAGAAAGAGAACTCTCGAGCTCATTCTTTCTACTCATGACAGAAAGTGCCTCTCCTGCGTAAGAAGCGGCAACTGCGAGCTTCAGAAGCTTGCTAAGGATTACGGCGTTGAAGATGCTACAGTTTACGACGGCGTAAAGAATGAATATGAGATAGACAGCACTGCTGCTCATATGTACCGTGACAACAACAAGTGTATCCTTTGCCGTCTCTGCGTAGCTGTATGTGCAAATACACAGGGTATCGGCGTTATCGGTGCTAATGAGAGAGGCTTTAAGACATATATCGGTTCTGCATTCGATATGGGACTCGGCGAAACAAGCTGTGTATCATGCGGACAGTGTATCGCAGTATGTCCTGTTGGCGCTATCGCTGAAAAGGACTACACTAAGGAAGTTATGGCTGCTATCGCAGATCCTGAGAAGACAGTTCTCGTTCAGACAGCTCCTGCTGTACGTGCAGGCCTCGGTGAGTGCTTCGGTAATGCTATCGGCACAAACGTTGAGGGCAAAATGGTTGCTGCACTCCGCAGACTCGGCTTTGATAAGGTATTCGATACAGATTTCGCTGCTGACCTTACTATCATGGAGGAAGCAAACGAGTTCGTCGAGCGTGTACAGAACGGCGGAGTTCTCCCACTTATCACTTCATGTTCACCTGGTTGGGTAAAGTTCTGTGAGCACTACTTCCCAGACCTTCTCCCACACCTTTCTTCTTGTAAGTCACCACAGCAGATGTTCGGTGCAACTGCTAAGACATACTATGCTCAGAAGATGGGTATTGATCCAAAGAATATCGTTATGGTATCTATCATGCCATGTACAGCTAAGAAGTTCGAGATCGGCAGACCTGACCAGAGCGCTGCAGGAGTTCCCGACGTTGACTACGCTCTTACAACTCGTGAGCTCGGCAGAATGATCGAACGTGCAGGTATACTCTTCAATTCACTTCCGGATGAGAAGTTTGATGATCCGCTTGGTATCTCAACAGGTGCTGCTGTTATCTTCGGCGCTACAGGCGGTGTTATGGAAGCTGCTCTCAGAACAGCTGTTCACACACTCACAGGCGAAAATGTAACAGACCTCCCACAGGTTCGTGGTACAGACGGAATCAAGGAAGCTACTTACAAGGTTGGCGATCTTGACGTTAACGTTGCTGTTGCAAGCGGTCTTGCTAACGCAAGAAAGGTTCTTGAAAGCATCAGAGACGGCAGCTGCAAGTCTCAGTTCATCGAGATCATGGCTTGTCCCGGCGGCTGTGTAAACGGCGGCGGTCAGCCACAGGTTCCAATGGGCGTTAGAAACTTCGTTGACATCAGAGAAGAGAGAGCTAAGGTTCTCTACAACCTCGACAAGTCAATGCCTGTAAGACAGTCTCACGAGAACCCAGCTATCAAGAAGGTATACGAAGAATTCTTCGAGAAGCCGGGCAGCCACAAGGCACATGAGGTTCTCCATACAAAGTATGTTGAGAGAAAGGTAAACGAAATATAAATCGTTGCTGAATTCATTAAAAGAGCGGACTTTAAGTCCGCTCTTTTTTATTGACAATATGATAATAAAGTGATATAATAAACACGATTGATATCATAAATATGTCATGCTCATGTTAGTATACATAAAAACATATTGCAACACGTCAGTAATTCACATTATCAGAGCAGGCATTGTTTAAAGCTAAAAATTTTAAGGGGGCATTTTATGGATATGGTGTGTGAATTTTGTGCTGCTAAGGTCGTAACAGGAATTCTTACGACTCCATATGCGGTCCAGTTCTATCCTGAAGGAGAGGAGAAGAAGCTGAAGCCGAAAAGGAGTCAGGTCATATGTGACGCGTGTCCTCAGTGCGGTCATATTCAGAACATTCGTCTCAAGGATCCTGGAAATATAATGAAATATCGTTATACTATTCTTGATGATTGAATTTGTATAAAATGAAGAGGTCTGCAAATACTATTCTCAAAAAGGAGGTAGTATTATGCAGACTATTTTTAATGAAAGCCAGACAAGGGTCAATCTTATGAGAGCCTTTGCAGGCGAATGTCAGGCGCGTCAGAGATATTATCAGGCAGCTCTTACAGCTCAGCAGCAAAAGCTTATCGTTGTCGAGAGAATGTTCCGTTTTACAGCCGAACAGGAAGAACGTCACGCAATGGTGTTCTGGAAGCTTATGAAGGACGCTTCGGGACAGAATATCGATGTTTCCGCAGGATATCCGATAGAAGTAACTGATGATATAGCACAGCTTCTTGGTTCGGCATTTAAGTATGAGGAGAATGAATTCAGCGCTGTTTATCCGGATTTTGCGCGTATAGCTACGGGTGAGGGATTTGCAGAGGCAGCTGCAAAATTCAGAATGATAGGTGATATTGAAAAAAGTCATCGTGCAAGATTTGAGTATTATGAAAAGCTTTACCGTGAAGATAAGCTTTTCAGGAGCGATGATACCGATCAGAAATGGATGTGCCTGAACTGCGGTCATATCCATGTTGGCTCAGAACCTCCGCAGCAATGTCCTGTATGCAATGCCGAAAAAGGCTATTTTATCAGAGAAAACGAAGCTGCATTTACCTTTTGCGGAATGATCTGATGAAAAATAAAGCCTGAGAAAACTCAGGCTTTACATAGTTTTTGCTTTTTGATCTTATGCATTATAACGATAAATACAATGAGTTCCGCGACAAATGTCGCGATCCACGAAATGGTGTATGATATATATAGGCTTTGAAGAGTGTGGTATTTTGGTATCCTGAAAATAATATAGATCCAGCCCAGTCTTATTCCAACAACGCCTGCAACGGTTATGAGCATCGGAAGCACGGACTTGCCAAGACCGCGTATCAGTCCTGTTGTAACGTCCATAAGTCCGCAAAGGAAGTACGAAAGCATTATATATTTCATACGTGTCAGACCGTATCCGATAGCTTCCTGAGAATCGGTAATGTATATCGAAAGAAGACTTTTACCGAAAAACAGTGCAACAGCTCCGAGGATCAATCCTGTGCAGAAAACGGATACAAGGCATACGATCATTATTTTCTTTAATCTGTCGATCTTGCCTGCACCGTAGTTCTGTCCTGTAAAGTTAAGGGAAGTCTGGCTGTATGAGTTCATAGAAGTGTATACAAATCCTTCGATATTCTGTGCAGCGGCGTTTCCTGACATCGCAACTGAGCCGAAGGAGTTGATAGAAGACTGTATTATAACGTTGGATATAGCAAATAGTGAAGACTGTATACCTGCGGGAAGCCCGATCTGCAATATTCTTTTAAGCTGTCTGCTGTATATGTGTATTTTTTTGAGTTCCAGCTTGCAGGCATCGTTTCTCATGATAAGTGCTCTGACTATAAGCACAGCCGAAACGATCTGAGAAATAGTGGTCGCAAGTGCAACGCCCGAAACGTCCATTTTCAGGACTATTACAAAGAACAGATTCAGAAAGAAATTCAGTATTCCTGCGGCAGTAAGATAATAAAGCGGACTTTGTGTATCTCCCGCAGCCCTGAGAATCGCAGAGCCGAAATTGTAAAGCATACTTGCGATAGTTCCGCAGAAGTAGATACGCATATAAGAAGCTGCAAGAGGCAGCGCATCGTCGGGGGTGTCCATCATTCTCAGGAAAGTTTCCGAGAAGAATAAGCCTATGACCGTAAGGACCGCGCCGCATATTATTGCAGTAGGAATGGCGGTATGAACAGTTCTGCGAACATCTTCGCTCCTTCCCGAACCAAGTCCGTGAGCAACTGTAACGCCTGCACCGACGGAAAGACCGATGAACATATTTACCATAAGGTTTATGATAGCACCTGTAGCACCGACAGCTCCGACGGATATACTTCCGCAGCAGCGTCCCACGACGATAAGGTCGGCAGCGTTGAAGAGAAGCTGTAGGATACCTGTCAGTATAATAGGGATAGTATAAAAAATTATCCTGCTTATAAGCGGTCCTTCACAAAGATCCGCAGATTTATTTTTCATAGAAAAGACTCCGATCTGCCGCATTTATGGCGCGCGGCTGCGCATCGAACAAAAAAGTCCCAAAAGGGACTTTTTAATCGTTGGTATTTTTTCTTATCCTTGCGATCTCCTGATCCTTTTTCCACAGAAAGCTTATATGAGCCTCCGTGCCGTTTTGTATTCTCTTGAAATTTTCGATATGTTTGAAAAGTATCACCAGTGCCACAACTGATAGTATCGAAGTGCCTACAGGGTCGCCTGTAGAAAAAGCGTATATCATGGTGAAGATGACAGAGCCCGAAACGGGAACGATGCAAACGTAATCCAGCGAAAAACCGAGAACAAGCTCAATCGAGAGGATAATCAGAAAAACTACGGGATTGAAAGCGAGGATAGTACCGCCAAGAGATGCAAGACCTTTTCCGCCGTGGAATTTCATAAGTATCGGGAAGATATGACCTAAGATACAGCATGAACCTGAAAGGATCTTTGCAAACTTGATCTGAGGAAAGAGGTATGCAGCAAGCAATGAAGCTGCAACTGCTTTCAGTATATCGAAAACAGCGACGAAGATACCGGCTTTTTTTCCGATAGTGATTATTGTATTTGAAGCGCCTGCATTTCCTGAGCCGCGCTTTCTGATATCAAAGCCTTTAAGCTTGGAGATAATGAAGGCAGGATTGATGTTGCCGATGAAATAGCCTAAAAGCGCACAAAGGATGATCTGAATGATAATTCCCCCCTTGATCTGAAGAACACAAAACTATGTTAAAAAAATATCTAAATTTGAATAAGACACTACTATAATACCACATTTAGTGAAAAAAGTAAATACCCTTAAAAAAATTTTATAGGGTCATGGTGTCACATTAGTGCATTTTATACGTTTATTATATATGAGGGGGACAAATCACTCATAACGAAACGATCTGCACAGTGAAAATAAAGAAATTTATTTTTTTGTTTCGTTATGAGTATTTTTTTCGATTAGTATTTATGAAGACCTGAGTCAGATTTAATGCGCATTAAAAAGAATTATAAAGGAGAGATGAAAAATGACTGATAATGAGCTGCGGCAAATGTTCAAGAACGGACCTGAAAAGGGACAGCGAGCTTTTTATGATAAATATTTCAATTATGTCTACACCATAGTTTTTGCGCGTTTGAAAGGAATTGCCGAAAAGGAAGATATAGATGAATGCGTGGGCGATGTATTTGCGCATTGCTTCATATACCTTGATAAAAATGAAATTGATGGGAATATGAAAGCATTTGTGGCATCTGTTGCACGTCGGCGCGCTATAGATACATACAGAAAGGTTGTGCGTTATAGTGCACATAACGTTCCTATCGACGAAAACGAGGAGTTCGTTTCTGAGGAAAACATAGTTGAGAAAGCTGAAAAAACTGAACTGAGAAGTATTCTTTATAAAAAAATAGATGAGCTCGGAGAGCCTGAGTCAACTATTATAATGCAGAAGTATTTCTTTGGCAGAACGTCTAAGGAGATAGCTGATATAGTTTCTATGTCAGCTGATAACGTGAGAGCGCGTTGCAGCAGAGCAGTAAAAAAGCTTAAAGATATGCTTGTTCAGGTAGGATATACAAGATAAGGAGGATAGAACATGAAAGACGAATTCGATGTACTGTTCAGCAAGAAGAACAGTGATATAGAGTATGTTGCCGATAAATACAGGGCAGTAAGCGATAAGGATAAAGAAAACATATACAATATATGCAAAAGAAAGTATAATATAATGAAATCGGAAGGAGTTGAAGCTGATGCTGACGACTTCATAAAGGAAGCAGAAGGCGTTGAGCGATACAGCCGCCCTGTGTGGTACAGATGGGTATGTGCATCAGCTGCATCGGTTGTTCTTATCGGAGCTGTCAGCGGTGGAATAATGCTTGCGCGTACGCATAGGGTAAATGTTCCGACGAACCAGAACCCAACGACGGAAGTAACGTCGCAAAAGAGTACATCTGAGGTAAAAAAGGATAACGAGCCATTAGATATGGATCAGTATATGGACGGACTTCTTACATCATTCTCAAAGATACAAAGGGCGCAGTTCGGAGAATACTCTGAAAATGATGAAAAATTACTGTATAAGGTTGAGTCGGATATTATTGCTCCCGAGGAATATATATACGATTATTCATATTATAAAGTATCGGTAGATGGTGTTGAGAGTTTTAGCGACTTTGATAATATGCTGTCATCAACATATTCTGAGTATGTTTATAAGCACCTTATGGGCGGAGATATGAGCAAATACGAAAGCGGTACAAGGTTCGGTGAGGAGACTGAGGAAGGAAAACAGCTGAAGCATTTCATAAAGTACGGAGATCAGGCATATGCAAGATGGCAGATGGATAGCAGATTCACAGATATGTGTGATTTTGATAAATATGAGCTTGTTTCGTCCGAATTTAAAGAAGGTGCAGAAGAATTTGATTATAAATCATCGGCATTCTGCGAGTGGTGCAATAGTGGAGAGGTATATGCTTACAAATTCGCTTCACCTGAATTCTATGCAACATTTGAGGAGAAGGGGAATGACTTCAACGGAGTATTTGATGATGATTATGATGACATCATGCTGTGTCGGAGAGAATACAAATCAAAGGGTGCAGAGCCTGAGAACACTGTTAAGGCAGACTTCCTGCTTGTAAAGCAGAATGGTGACTGGAAGATCGCAAACTTTGTAATAGACGGCACTGATTATGAGACGGAAGTGACTACAGAAGCTGTTACCGAAAATACTTCTGAGGTAAACAGCACAGAAGAGAGCAGCGGTTTGCAGATTCATGAACTTTCGTTATTCAAAGGACAAGACGAAGCGAACAAAGCTGCTGCTGTTATCGGAGAAAAGTTCAGAAGCGGTCAGTACAAATTTGAAAAGGTAGATACAGATAAGTATGTAAATAATATGCTTGCTGAAAATGCTGATATTAATACTATCGAAAACAAGAGCTATATTTATCACATACTGTGGAATTCATATTTTTATTTTGATACAGCAGAAGTAGAGTATACTATTACTGATAAGCTGGATAATGATCTGCGTAAGGATATTAAGGCATCTGTTGATAACAGAGAGAAGTTCATGCGATATGACAGAGAACAAAGCGACGGAACTACATATACCTATTATCAGAATGGAAAAGAGTCTTATGAGATAGATAAAGCCGGAAAAAAATATTCTCAATATGATATTGATGATGCGTTCATCAGCGCCTATGATAAATACGTCCCAGATAATTTAAGGGTGCTATATGTTGAAGATGAAAAAGGATACGGTGTCTACACGTCGTTCTTAAACAACTACTTTGTTAATTGCGCACTTGGTTGTCTGTATGAGGATGGAACAAGATTCAGTAATTTTAATGAATGGTATATCGCATATGTCGATCAGTATTTAGGCAGAACGTGTGTCGGAGTCGAATTCAGAGAAAATAAGGGCGGACGTTCACACTATACTATTGATCTTAAAACAGGTATAGTACTTAAAAGAATAGATTATCTTGAAAGCGGCGAAGAAAGCTGTAATATGGAGGTCAAGAGTATCAAGATCGATGAACCTGTTGACAAGAAAATGTTTGATCTGAACGGATATACAAAAGTTAATGACTGATAAGAATGAAATATCCCCTTTGCGGAATGCAAAGGGGATAACTTTTACAGTAAATTTACAAGTTCGTCACGAACACAGTCAAGGCGCGTGTCAGAAAGACCGAAGTCCATAGCTTTGTAGTTCCATGCAGCCCTGCCGATACCGTACTTTTCAAATACCGAGTTTATGGTCTTGTACCATTTTACAGTATCTTCAGGACTAACAACGTCGATACAGCCGTATTCGCCGCAATAAAGCCCTGTACCGAATTCCTCGGCTTTAGCGATAGCAGTGGAGAAGAGGTTCTCGAAATATTCAGCAGAAGTAACGCTGTCCTCAAAAGCTATGCGTTCTTTCGGGTCGATAGCAGTAGTCCAGTAAGCACCCTGATGAGTGAATTTCAAAGGCTCATAGCAGTGCATATTGTATATGACGTTTTCATCGTACGGAGCATCGAGATACTGAACAGTTTCGGCGCTGTTATTGTAATAGCTGCCCACAAGAATGAGAATATCAGGAGCAATAGCGCGGATCCTTCGGATACATTCCTTAGCGATTCTGTTCCATGCATCGATGAATTCTGCATCTGTAACTTCGTTGAGAAGCTCGAAAGCAACTCTGTCGGAAAGAGAGCCGTAACGTCGAGCGAGCTCTTCCCATAAGCGGTAGAACCTTTCCTGATACTCAGCGCTGTCAAAGAAGCCGCTTTCGCTTTCTGCGTAGTAATCAAAAGAGAAGCCTGCGGTCTTGTGAAGGTCAAGAATAGTATTCAGACCGTATTTTTCACAGTATTTTAAAGCGTTGTCGATATAAGCGAAACCATCATCGGAGAAAGTTCCGTCGGAATTTTCGAGTATATTGTAATCAAAAGGGATACGAACGTGGTCTATACCCCATGAAGAAGCAGTTTTGAAATCGTTTTCCTGTATAAAAGTATCGAGGTGGAGTTTTTCGTAGTTGCACTGTGAAAGCCAGCCGCCAAAATTAACACCTTTTCTGAAGCCATTTATTTTTTTCATATTATCGCCTCCTATGGTTATATTATAGCACATTAAGTTATAGAGATATACTTGTTTTATGTTAATAATAGTAAATTTTTGATATATCAGCAAATAATTATCATTTATGCTATGTTGAATACAAATATCCTGCAAACAATTTGATGATATGGAAACAATGAAAATATATTCTGATGATAAAACAGCTCCACTGAATAAAGTGGAGCTTAACTTTTGAAAATAAAAAAACCTGCATTTATAAGTGCAGGTTTGGCGCGGATTGAGAGATTTGAACTCTCGCGCCGGTTTCCCGACCTACTCCCTTAGCAGGGGAGCCCCTTCACCACTTGGGTAAATCCGCAAACCGACGAGCGAGAAGCTCACCGATAAAAAATTGGCGGAGAGGGTGGGATTCGAACCCACGTGACCGTTAAGTCAAACGGTTTTCAAGACCGCCTCGTTATGACCGCTTCGATACCTCTCCATTTTGAATTTTTTAGTACTGATCAACTCAGCTTTTATATTATACCACAATGAGCGGCAGTTGTCAAGCAAAAAATGAAAAAATAAAATAATTATATTTTTTTACAACTTTTTAGAATAAAAAAACTCGCAAAAAATTGCGAGTCTGGCGCGGATTGAGAGATTTGAACTCTCGCGCCGGTTTCCCGACCTACTCCCTTAGCAGGGGAGCCCCTTCACCACTTGGGTAAATCCGCAAACCGACGAACGAAAAGCTCATCGATAAAAAAATTGGCGGAGAGGGTGGGATTCGAACCCACGTGACCGTTAAGTCAAACGGTTTTCAAGACCGCCTCGTTATGACCGCTTCGATACCTCTCCACATTTGTATTATTTTGTGCTGCTTAATTCAGCTTTTATATTATATCACGATCGGCAGCGGTTGTCAACAAAAAAATTAAAAAAAGCGGTGATGATAATTTTTCAACATTTTTGTGCAATATGTATATTTGTGTTTCTTTGTCCCGAAAATTCGCAGTTTGTGAATAAAATAAGAAAAAAACTTGTAAATTTTTCGGAAAAAATGAGTTTTTTGAAAAAATATACTTTACATATCTTTGAAATTAGTGTAAAATAAACTGTAGATAAAATTTTGTGAGGTGCTATATGGAACCAAAGTATAAAAGAGTATTATTAAAGGTCAGCGGCGAAGCTCTCGCAGGCGACAACAAGACAGGACTTAATTACAATGTAGTTACTGAGATCTGCAAAAGCATAAAGAAATGTGCAGATGCAGGCGCACAGGTCGCTGTAGTTGTAGGCGGCGGAAACTTCTGGAGAGGTCGTTCAAGCGGAGCTATGGACAGAACCCGTGCAGATCATATAGGAATGCTTGCAACAACAATGAATGCACTTGCACTTGCTGATGTGCTTGAGTCTCTTGGCTGTGTAGTAAGAGTTCAGACAGCTCTTCAGATGTCAGCTATTGCAGAACCATATATCCGTAACAGAGCTGTAAGGCATCTCGACAAGGGAAGGATCGTTATATTCGGCTGCGGAACAGGAAATCCGTTCTTCTCGACAGATACAGCAGCAGCCCTTCGTTCAGTCGAGATCGATGCTGATATACTCCTCAAAGCTACACTTGTTGACGGAGTATATGACAAGGATCCTCATAAGTATGATGATGCCAAGAAGTACGATACCCTCAGCTTTTCACAGGTCATCGGTGAGGATCTCGGTGTAATGGACAGCACAGCAGCTGCTATGTGCCGTGATAATCACATGAAGATGCTCGTGTTTGACCTCAGCAGACCTGATAATATCTATGATGCAATTATGGGTGAAAACATCGGAACAGTTGTATCCGAAGACTAATTAACCGAAAGGAATGAAATACTATGAAAGAACAGATGAACATTGCAAAGGAAAAAATGAATAAGAGCCTTAACGCTCTCGGTAACGAATTCGCTTCTATACGTGCAGGAAGAGCGAATCCCGGCGTTCTCGATAAGGTAATGGTAGATTATTACGGAGCAGCTACTCCTGTTAATCAGATGGCAGCTATTTCAGTTTCAGAGGCAAGAATACTCGTTATCCAGCCTTGGGATAAGTCAACACTCAAGCTCATTGAGAAGGCTATCCAGGCTTCTGATATCGGTATCCAGCCTGTAAACGACGGCAATGTTATCCGTCTTGCTTTCCCTCAGCTCACAGAGGATCGCCGTAAGGAGCTCTGCAAGAGCATAAAGAAGTACGGTGAAGAGTGTAAGGTAACAGTACGTTCTATCAGAAGAGATACTATGGAAAAGTACAAGGCAATGAAGAAGAATTCCGAGATCACAGAGGACGATCTCAAGGATTGCGAGAAGAAGGTTCAGGATCTTACAGACAAGATGTGTGCTGACGTTGACAAGATGGTAGCAGACAAAGAAAAAGAGATCATGACTGTATAATTGGTGAAATATGGCAATATTCGGAAAAAAGGATAAATCTGAGCTTACGCTGCCCGAGAAGCTTCCCGAGCACGTAGGCTTTATAATGGACGGAAACGGCAGATGGGCTAAAAAACGCGGTCTGCCCCGTTCCTTCGGACATCGTGAAGGTGCTAAGAATTTCAAGAAGATAATCCGCTACTGCAAGGATATCGGTCTGAAGAATATCAGCTTTTACGCCTTTTCAACTGAAAACTGGCAGCGCCCCACCGAAGAGGTAAACACTATCATGGAGCTCTTCCGCGATTATATCGTCGATGTAAGAAATTACCTCAGTGAGAATACCCGTATGGTATTTCTCGGTGATAAGAGTGCATTTGACGATGATCTTCGTGAAAAGATGATACGTCTTGAGGAAGATACTGCTAAGTATGATGAAATGACACTCATGATGGCGGTTAATTACGGCGGCCGCAACGAGCTTGCTCATGCTGCGAGAATACTTGCACAGAAGGCTGTGAACGGCGAGATACGTCCCGAGGATATCAATGAGCAGTCAATAGCGAATGAGCTTTACACAAAAGGCATACCCGATGTTGATCTTGTGATAAGACCCAGCGGTGAGTACCGACTTTCAAACTATCTTATATGGCAGTGTGCTTACGCAGAATACTATTTTACAGATGTTCTGTGGCCTGATTTTACACCTGACGAGCTTGATAAGGCTCTGATCGAATTCAACAGAAGAAACCGCCGCTTCGGAGGTGTGTGATGCTTACACGTATTATTTCGGGCGCTGTGGGAGCTGTATTGCTCGCCGCAGTACTCTTCTTTCATGATACTGTAGTTCTGCCTGTAGCGGTTGCATTTATAATCGCAGTCATGCTCTTTGAGCTTATCCGTGCGGTGAAACTCCACAAGTGTCTGCCAATACTAATAGCAGCCGAGACTTGCGGAATTGCCGTACCGATACTCTACGGTATATTCACGAAGCTTTCGGTGGACGGACCTGCTGTACTGCCGCATAACGAATTCAAAGCGTGGCGCTATGCCCATGATTACAATTTATATGTATTCGGTATAATACTGCTCTGTGCCTTTGTTGTGTTCATTACATGGCTCAGGAAGCATAAGGAGATACGTTACGAGCAGGTGTTCTTTGTACTTGCTGTAATGATACTTGTACCGCAGGCGATGACTACTATGGTTCGTATGGAGCGCTATGACCCCGAAAGCGGACTTTTCCTTCTCGTTATGGGACTTTGCGGCGCATGGATAGCAGATACGGGAGCTTACTTCTCAGGCGTTGCTCTCGGCAAGCACAAGCTCTGCCCTGAGATAAGCCCTAAGAAGACCATTGAGGGACTTGTTGGCGGTATCCTTACAACGGCTATCGCGTATTCTGTTGCGTTCTCGCTTTACTACGGATTCACAGGCAAGAGAGCTGCTGTTGCTTTCGTTACGGGAGCAGTCTGCGCAGTCATCGGTACTGTAGGTGATCTCTCCGCTTCAATGGTAAAGCGCCAGATAGGCTTCAAGGACTATGGCAAGATAATGCCCGGTCACGGCGGACTTATGGATCGCTTCGACAGCGTTCTTTTTGTGCTGCCCACATTCTATTTGTTCATCAAAATATTTGGTGTACAGTGATATTGCTGGAACGGACTATTCACGGATAGTCCATTTCGCATTTTATAAAGAACTTTTGATGTAATGTCAAGAGAAAGTAATTTCCATGAAAAGGGGAAAATATAATGAATAAAACGGTGTCGATACTTGGCTCAACAGGCTCGATCGGAACTCAGTCGCTGGAGGTTTGCGAAAAGCACGGACTTAAAGTCGTTGCACTTGCTGCTCACAGCAGTATTGAAGCACTTGAACAGCAGATCAGGAAGTTCAGACCTGCCTACGCTTGTATTTACAACGAGGAAAAGTTCGATGAACTGAAAAGACGCATCGCTGATGTTGATGTAAAGCTTTTATGCGGTATGGAGGGACTTTGCAGACTCGCTTCACTGGAAGAAGCTGATATCGTGCTCAATTCCGTTGTGGGAATGGTCGGACTTCTTCCGACACTTAAAGCTATCGAAGCGGGCAAGGATATTGCACTTGCAAATAAGGAAACTCTTGTTGCAGGAGGCGAGCTTGTAATGAACTCAGCCGCTGAAAAGGGAGTGAAAATATATCCTGTTGACAGCGAACATTCTGCTATTTTCCAGTGCTTGCAGGGCAACAAACGTGAACAGCTCAGCAAGATAATCCTTACAGCATCAGGCGGACCGTTTTTCGGTAAGAAGTATGATGATCTGAAAAATGTCACCAAGGCTCAGGCGCTTCATCACCCTAATTGGGAAATGGGCAACAAGATCACTATCGATTCCGCGACACTTATGAATAAGGGACTTGAATTCATCGAGGCAAAATGGCTCTTTGACCTTGAACCCGATCAGATCGAGATAGTTGTTCATCGTCAGAGCGTTGTACATTCGGCTGTAGAATACAACGATTATTCTGTCATAGCGCAGATGGGTGTCCCTGATATGAAGATACCGATACAGTACGCGCTGCTTTATCCCGACAGAATGAGCTGTCCCACAGGCAGACTTTCACTTACGGATTATGGCAAGCTTACCTTCGAGAAGCCTGATTACGACACCTTCAAGTGCCTTTCAGCAGCTATCGAAGCTATAAAACGCGGCGGTGCTTATCCTTGTCTTGTAAATTCGGCAAATGAAGAAGCAGTACGCGCTTTCCTGCATGACGAGATAAAGTTTATAGAGATAGGCGAGATAGTATCGTCTGTTCTCGATAAATTTCAGCCCTCAGAGATAAAAAGCTATGAGGACGTTATGGCAGCTGACAAGGCTGCAAGAGCTTATGTCAGGGAGCGTATCTCCACTAATAATTGAAAGGATAAAAACATATGGGTATAGTAATTGCGATACTTATTTTCGGACTTATCGTCACGGTACACGAGTTCGGACATTTCGTGTGTGCGAAACTCAGCGGTATCCGTGTACTTGAGTTCTCAGTCGGTATGGGACCTAAACTATTGCAAAAAACTAAGGGCGAGACTAAGTATTCCCTTAGAGCACTTCCGCTTGGCGGATACTGTGCTATGGAGGGAGAGGACTCAACAAATGAAGATCCTCACAGTTTCAGAAACGCAAAGCTATGGAAACGAATGGTAGTTCTTGTGGCAGGCGCAGGAATGAATTTTGTTCTCGGATTTGTTGTAATAGTTGTATGGGTCAGCATGATGACTGGTATAGCTTCCATGAAGATCGGCGATTTCAGAAGCGTGACCAAAGAAGACAACACAGTTGAATACTGTGCCGAGAGCATGAATACAGGTCTGCGCAAGGGCGATGAGCTGATCGAGATCGATGGTACAAGGATCTACAGTATCATCGACATAAATTACGTGCTGTACGGAACTCCCAAAAGCTCATATACAGTCCTTGTAGAGCGTGACGGCGAAAGAGTTACACTTGAAAATGTTGTGTTCAATGATACCAGCAAGCAAAATGAGCCTTTTGACTTTTATCTGACAGGCAGAAAGAAGAATCCGATAACAGTAATACAGTCATCAGGCGAGACATTCATGTCCATGACTCATATCATCGGATTGTCACTGAAGCAGATGCTTGCAGGAAAAATGGAGAAAGAGGACGTTTCAGGTCCTGTCGGAGTAGTTTCGGTTATCAGCGAATCGACCGAGAATACACAATCCGTCAAGGAGACAATTTTCAATTTACTGTATATGACCGCACTCATAACAATAAATGTCGGTATTTTCAATCTCCTTCCTATCCCCGGACTTGACGGCGGCAGACTTCTCTTCTGCTTTATCGAGCTTATCCGCCGCAAGCCTGTCAAGCCTGAGCATGAGGGATATGTTCACCTTGCAGGAATGGCACTGCTCTTTGGTATCATGATATTTGCAACATATAATGATATCCTCAGACTTATAAGAGGTAGCTGATATGCCTGAGATATGTTTGCTTGGAACAGGCGGTATGCTGCCGCTTAAAGACAGATTCCTGACGAGTCTGTATGCGGAGTACAACGGAAAAGCAGTCCTTATCGACTGCGGTGAGGGAACTCAGGTCGCTATAGCAAAGCACGGACTGAAAATGAGCAGGATCGAGCTTATACTCATTACCCATTGTCATGCGGATCACGTTACGGGACTTCCGGGGCTGCTGCTTTCTATCGGCAACAGTTCCCGTACCGAGCCCCTTGATATCTTTGCCCCCGAAAGCAGCCTTCCTGTTTTAAGGTCACTGTTAAGCGTGTGCGGAGGACTGCCGTATGAGGTGCGTTTCCATGGACTTTCAGAAAATGAGCCGACTGAGATCCTTGCAGAGGCGATAGATCCCATGCTTACAATAAAAACTCTGCCCCTTTCTCATACAGTGAGCTGTATCGGCTATAGTCTGTACCTTGAGCGCAAGCCTGTTTTTGATCCTTTAAAAGCAAAAGCAGCAGGAGTGCCTGTTGCTTTCTGGAAAAGGCTGCACAGCGGAGAAACTGTTACACTTGATGACGGCAGGAGCATTGCTCCCGAAGAGGTAACAGGCGAAAAGCGTGCTCCCATAAAGATAACATACACAACAGATACGCTTCCTGTAGCGGAGCTTTCGGACTTTGCCGAAAGTTCCGACCTTTTCATATGCGAGGGTATGTACGGACTTGCGGAGAAAAAGGAGTCTATGAACGAAAAGAAGCATATGCTCATGCAGGATGCCTGTGATATAGCAAAAAGAGCAGGAGCAAGGCAGCTCTGGCTCACACATTACAGTCCTGCCGAAAAAGACCCCTCTGTCTATGAGGAAGAATTGAAAGAGCTTTTCCCCGAAGTCGTTATAACTGAGGACGGAGCAAAGTTCACGCTTTGAGAGTAAATTTTATTGGAAAGCAGTGTAGGGGCGGCGTTCCGCCGCCCGTGAAATACCACAAGAATAACAACTAAGCGTTATTCACCGATTACATAGTAAGGAGAGATATCATGAGAAATGTCAGACCTGTAAAGGTAGGGGACTGTGTCCTCGACGGAAAACATATATACATACAGTCAATGCTGAATGCGCGCTCGGACGATATCGAGGGCAGTGTCAGACAGGCTGTAGAGCTTGAAAAGGCAGGCTGTGAGATAATCCGTGCAGCTATCCCTAATATGGAAGCTGTAAAGCTTATCCCCGCTATTAAAGAAGCAGTGAAAATACCGCTGGTAGCGGATATCCATTTTGATTATAAGCTCGCTATAGAGGCGGCAGCCGCAGGCGTTGATAAGATACGCATAAATCCTGGCAATATAGGCGGCATGGACAGAGTTAAGGCAGTAGTTGATGCCTGCCGTGCAAGAGAGCTTCCTATCCGTATCGGTGTAAATTCGGGCTCACTTGAAAAGGAGATACTTGCGAAATACGGTTCTCCTACTCCCGAAGCTCTGGTGGAGAGCGCTATGACCCATGCAGCTATGCTTGAGCACTTTGACTTCAACGACATCGTTATCTCAATAAAGTCATCTGATGTAAACAAGATGATAGCATCTTACAGACTTGCCGCACAGAAGTGCGATTATCCGCTTCATCTCGGAGTTACAGAAGCAGGCACGGAGCGCATGGGACTTATCAAGTCTGCTATCGGTATCGGTTCGCTGCTATGCGACGGTATCGGCGAGACTATCCGTGTATCTCTTACAGATGACCCTGTCCGCGAGATAGCTGCGGCAAAGGATATCCTCAAAAGTATCGGCAAGCGCGGAGGTGTAAGGATAGTTTCATGTCCTACCTGCGGAAGAACACGTATCGACCTTGTCAAGGCTGCAAAGCAGGTGGAAGAAGCTGTAAAGGATATGGACAAGGATATCACAGTTGCAGTTATGGGTTGTATCGTAAACGGTCCCGGAGAAGCCCGTGAAGCTGATGTCGGTATCGCAGGCGGTGACGGCTGTGCTATCATATTCAAAAAGGACGGAACTCAGCGCAAGATAAGCGAAGAAGATATAGTTTCTGAGCTTCTTGCCGAGATCAACAAGCTTTGATATGCACTTTGAGAGTGCCCATACTTTTCAGATCGAGCAATTCGATCTCATTTTTTGAACAGGGAGTTTTATAATGCAGGTCAAAATATCCAAATTTCTCAAAGATTATAATATCGAATTGCCTGAGAGTATCCTTTGCGGAGATATATTCAAGATTACTTATACCGAAAATCTTGAAAATATCCGTTTTCATGCGCATTTTGAGGAACTTGTGCCCAGTGACGACATCTTCGTATTTGAAAAATCAGTTGAAGCTGCTATCAAGGTCGAGCAGGTGAGACTTGCTCCGCGCTATCCGTCCGAAAAATTCGGCATGGATTGCTACGGTGAGCTTATCAAGCTGTTAAAGCGCGATATCCCCGTTGTCAACGGTTTCCTTGACGATGCAGAGGTAAGCCTCGGAAATGGTGAGCTGCATATAAAGATAGTTCACGGCGGCAGAGATATACTGGACAGGTATAATTTCTGTGTATATTTTTCGAGACTTATTTACAATCAGTTCGGCGTTCGCGTGAAGGTTTTCCTTGACGGTGAAAGCAACGTCAGCGAGCAGCAGTTCGATGAGATGATCGAGCGCCTTGAAGCTGATATGCCCGATTACAGCAGCCAGCTCATACCCGATAAAACTCCTGACGAGATAAAGGCTGAGGAGATGAAGTCGGTCATTCCGACTGCAACGGTAGATATTGGCGGACTTGACAAGGAATTCGATGCGGAATCAGCTGAGATAGTCAAGGGAAGAGCTATACGCGAAAAGCCGATACCTATATGTGAAGCTGTTCAGCATCTCGGTGAAAAAGTTGTAGTTGTGGGAGATGTTTTTGCAAGCGAATTAAAGGAAGTCCGCAACGAAAAGACTGTCGTTACATACGATATCACCGACTACAGCGGTTCGCTGAAAATAAAGATATTCGCTAAGAATGAAGAGGTAGAGGAGATGAAGCTCGGTTCTATCAAGAGCGGAGCAGCACTTCTTGTCTCGGGTAAGCTGGACTATGACTCGTATGCGCGAGATATAGTTATATCGGCAAATTCGCTCATCAAGGTCAAGCGTATACCAAAAATGGACAACTATCCCGAAAAGCGTGTTGAGCTTCACTGCCATAGTAATATGTCGGCAATGGACGCTGTTACAGATCCTGTTACGCTCATAAACAGAGCTGCAAGCTGGGGACATCAGGCAATGGCGATCACCGATCACGGAAACGTACAGGCTTTCCCTGATTGTATGTATAATATGCCTAAGAACTTCAAGGTCATTTACGGCATGGAGGCATATGTTGTAAATGATATAGAGCGTGATATGGTAGTTTACGGCGGCGACGACCGCTCTTACGATGAGGAGATCATCATTTTTGATGTTGAGACTACAGGTCTGAGCTTCCGAAACGACCGCCTTACCGAAATAGGAGCTGTTAAGCTGAGAAATATGCAGGTAGTTGATGACTTCAACACGAAGGTCAATCCCGGTTTCCATATTCCTGAGAAGATAACCGAGCTTACGGGTATCAGTGATGCCGATGTTGCAAATGCTCCCGACGAAGCAGAGGCGCTTCGTATGTTTATGGAGTTCTGCGGCGACAGACCTGTACTTGTAGCGCATAACGCGCGTTACGATACAAACATGATAAATCAGGTCTGCAAGCGTAATAATATCGACTTCAATTATACATGGGTTGACACTCTTGTAATGTGTCAGTCGATGCTTCCCGAAATGGGACGACATAAGCTGAATCTTGTGGCAAAACAGCTCAAACTCGGAAAATTCGACCACCACCGTGCGTCCGATGATGCACTCATGCTTGCGAAGATATACATTGAGCTTATCGGCAGACTAAAGACCGACCGCGGGTTTAAGTCTATCCAGCAGCTGAATATACTCGTTGACGAGATCGAGACAAAGAAGCTGAAAAGCTACCATTTTATCATTCTTGTCCGCAATCAGGCAGGACTGAAAAATCTCTACAGACTGGTCTCTCTCAGCAACCTTGAATACTTCTACAAACGACCGCTCATACCTAAGTCCAAGCTTATCGAGCACCGTGAAGGACTTATCTACGGAAGTGCTTGTGAAGCGGGCGAGCTGTTTCAGGCTATTCTTGATATCAGGGATCAGGAGTATATCGACGGTCTTGCGAAGTTCTTTGACTATCTGGAGATACAGCCTATTGCCAACAATGCGTTCATGGTCCGTGATGGAGTTGCCCGTGACGATGAGGAACTTCGTGACTTCAACCGTGAGGTAGTAGCTATAGGTGACAGGCTCGGTATTCCGATCTGTGCGACCTGCGATGTGCATTTTATCGACCCGAAGGATGCTATTTACCGTAAGATAATCCTTGCGAGCATGGGCTTCAAGGATTCAGAGGAGCAGGCTCCGCTTTATCTCAGGACTACCGAAGAGATGCTGGCTGAGTTCGAGTATCTCGGCGAGGACAAAGCGAAAGAAGTTGTAATAACCAACACCAATGCTATCGCTGACCAGATAGAAGTTGTCAGACCAATACCGAAGGGCACGTTCACTCCTACTATCGACGGTGCAGAGGAGGAGCTTGTGAGAATAACTCATGACAAGGCTCATGAGATCTATGGCGATCCGCTTCCCGAACTGGTCGAGAAGAGACTTGACCGTGAACTTTCGTCCATTATAAAGCACGGATTCTCAGTGCTTTATATCATTGCACAGAAGCTTGTATGGAACTCAGTTGAGAACGGCTATCTCGTTGGTTCGAGAGGCTCCGTTGGTTCCTCATTCGTGGCTTCAATGGCGGGAATATCGGAGGTAAATCCGCTTCCGCCGCACTATGTATGTCCAAACTGCAAGCACAGCGAGTTTCTGCTTGACGGTGTTTACGGCTCGGGATTTGACCTGCCGCCGAAGAACTGTCCTGACTGCGGCAAGGAGATGAACCGTGACGGTCACGATATCCCGTTCGAGACATTCCTCGGCTTCGACGGTGATAAAGCGCCTGATATTGACCTTAACTTCTCCGATGAATACCAGTTCTGGGCGCACCGTTATACGGAAAAGCTCTTCGGAAAGTCCAACGTATTCAAGGCAGGAACGATCTCAGTAGTAGCTGAAAAGACTGCTTACGGTTACGTAAAGAAGTACTGCGAGGAGAAGGGGATAACTCTTAACAATGCTGAAATGACTCGTCTTGCTATCGGCTGTACGGGTATCAAGAAGACAACAGGTCAGCACCCGGGAGGAATGGTCGTTGTACCGTCTGACTATGACGTTTATGACTTCACTCCTGTTCAGCACCCTGCTGATACTGCGGATTCTGAGATAATCACCACACATTTCACCTTCAATTCGCTCCACGATACCATCTTGAAGCTTGATGAGCTGGGACACGTTGTTCCGACTCTTTACAAGCACCTCGAAGACCTTACAGGCATCAAGATAAAAGACGTTCCGACTTCCGACCCTGACGTTATACGTATGTGTACCAACTGCGATGTGCTGGGAGTAACTCCCGAGGACATCTACTGCAAGACGGGAAGTCTCGGTATACCTGAAATGGGTACGGGATTCACCATACAGATGCTTCTGGACGCAAAGCCAACGAAGTTCAGCGACTTCCTGCAAATTTCGGGACTTTCACACGGTACTGACGTTTGGCTGGGCAATGCGAAGGACCTTATCGATAACGGCGTATGTACCATTTCGGACGTTATCGGTACCCGTGACTCTATCATGACCTACCTTTTATATAAAGGTGTAGAGCCGAAAATGGCGTTCCAGATAATGGAGTGGACACGAAAGGGAAAAGCTCCGAAGCAGTTCACACCTGAGATAATCCAGATGCTCCGTGACCACAATGTTCCTGAGTGGTATATCGAGAGCTGTCTGAAGATCAAGTATATGTTCCCGAAGGCTCATGCGGCGGCTTACGTTATCGCAGCTATCAAGCTGGGCTGGTTCAAGCTGCATATGCCGCTTGAATACTACGCGACTTATTTTTCTGTCCGCGGTGAAGACTTCGATGCGGAGCTTGCCATAAAGGGCATTGGAGCTGTACGTGCGAAGATCGAGGAGATAAAAGCTCTCGGCAACGACAGGACCAACAAGGACAGTGCTCTTTATGATATCCTGCTGATAACAAATGAGATGATGTCAAGAGGGTATGAGTTCCTGCCGATAGACCTGTTCAAGTCTCATGCAACGGATTATCTTGTCGAAGACGGCAAGCTGAGGATACCGTTCTCGGCTATGAGCGGTGTCGGAGACAGCGCCGCAAAGGGAATATATGAAGCTGTTCAGAAGGGCGGATTCATGTCGATAGAGGAGTTTCAGTCCGAGAGCGGAGCGTCAAAAACAACAATCGATATGTTGAAAAGCATAGGTGCATTTGGTGATTTGCCCGAATCTACACAGATGTCATTCTTTTAACTTGACTTTCTTTTAGTAATATGTTATCATATTATCATGTTAGCAGACTAAAGTGATTAAACCGAGGAGGTTCAATTATGAAAAACTATGATCTTATCACTCCCGAAGGTACAAAAGACCTGCTTTTCGGCGAGTGTATCGTAAGAAGAAATATAGAAAATACACTCATGGGTCTTTTCAGAAGCCGTGGATACAGTGAAACTATTACTCCTGGTCTGGAGTTCTATGATGTGTTTAACCTGAATTCACCTTATTTTCCACAGGAAAACCTTTACAAGCTCACCGATAACAAGGGCAGACTGCTTGTAATGCGTCCTGATACGACAATGCCTATCGCAAGAATAGTTGCAACTCGTCTGAGAGAGGCAGCTCTTCCGCTTAAATTCTGCTATGCACAGGCTGTATACAGAACAGAGCCTTCGCTCAAGGGCAGAAGCGATGAGGTCGTACAGGCAGGTATCGAGCTTATCGGCTCACAGCTTAAAATGGCTGACCTTGAAGTTATCTCAACAGCAGTTGATTCCCTCAGCTCATTCGGTATGGAGTTCTCACTGGAACTCGGACATATCGGTATTTTCAAGGAGCTCGTCGGAAAGCTTGATGCTTCTGAGAAGGACAAGGAGAGCATAAGAAAACTCATCGAGAACAAGAATTTCCCTGCGCTCAATGATATGCTTGACAGCTACGGAAACTCTCCTGTTACAAATGCTCTTAAAAAGCTTCCTGCACTCTTTGGCGGTGAGGAAGTATTTGAAAAGGCTGAGGAGCTTATGCCTGATGAAAATATCAAGCGTATCCTTGACGAGCTGAGAGAGATCTACGCAGATGCTACAGAGCTTTGCGGCGATGAAGGCTCTATCACTGTTGATCTGGGACTTGTTAACAAGACCGATTATTACACAGGTCTTATCATAAAGGGCTATTTACAGGGACATGGTGAAGAAGTTATCTCAGGCGGACGCTATGACAAACTTATCTCAGAGTTCGGATATGATGTTCCTGCTGTAGGCTTTGCGGTCAATATAAATGCAGTTGCAAAGCTCATGGAAAAGAGCGACGTGCTTCCTGCCGAGCCAAAGGCAGACGTTATCGTATTTGCTGAAGAAGGCTGTGAAGTTGCAGCTATCAAGGCGGCAAGAGAGCTCCGCGAACAGGGAATGATAGTTGAGAACGCTCTGTTTGACGATATTGAAAGTGTACGTGAGTATGCAATGGAAAAGAAGATAGCAAAGGTAGTTGTTATTGACGGCGAAAGCAAGGAGGTCATGATATGAACAAGCCTATAAGAATGGCTCTTACAAAGGGCAGACTCGAAAAGGATACGGTAGGGCTCCTTGAAAAGCTTGGATTTGACTGTACAGCAGTACGTGAAAAGGGAAGAAAGCTCATTCTTCCTGTACCTGATGCAAACCTTGAAGTGGTTCTTGCAAAGGCAAATGATGTTATCACATATGTTGAGCATGGTGTGTGCGATATGGGTGTTGTCGGCAAGGACACCATCATGGAGATGAAGGGTAAGTTTTACGAGCTTGTTGATCTGGGCTTCGGCAGATGCAAGTTCGCACTCGCTACCAAGAAGGGCTACGATTTCTACAGCGGCTATGGCATAAAAACTATCGCCACAAAGTACCCTAATGTTGCAAGAAGCTTCTTTGAGAAGAAGGGCATGGATACAGAGATAATAAAGATCGAGGGATCTGTTGAACTTGCTCCTCTCCTTGAACTTGCTGACGGTATCGTGGATATTGTTGAGACAGGTACGACTCTTAAAGAAAACGGACTCGAAGTCATTGAGGACGTTGCTCCTATCTCAGCAAGACTTATTGCAAATACCGTAAGCCTTAAAATGAGACACGCTGAAATAGACCGACTTATTACACTTATAGAGGAGAATCTTTGATGAAGAAAATATTTGCAAACGGTATTGACGAAGTAGCTTTTCTTGATGACCTTAAAAAGAGAAGCGGCGAGACAAACAAGAAAGTTACAGAAGTCGTATCAGAGATAATAGAAAATGTAAAGAACAACGGCGATAAGGCTGTAAAGGATTATACACTCAAATTCGACGGAAATCTTCCGCAGTATTATGAAGTTCCGCGCGAGGTCATCAATGATGCTCTCACAGAGGCAGATCAGGAGTTTGTTGACGCACTTCTCAATGCTCAGGAAAATATAGCAGACTTCCACCAGAGACAGGTGGAGCAGAGCTTTATCTCTCCAAAGAAGAACGGCGTTATAATGGGACAGAGAGTTCGCGGACTGCACAGAGTCGGACTTTATGTTCCGGGCGGTACAGCTGCATATCCTTCAAGCGTTCTCATGAATGCTATCCCTGCAAAGATCGCAGGCGTTGAGGAGATAATCATGGTAACTCCTCCGCTGAAGGACGGTACACCTAATAAGGATATCCTCGTTGCAGCAGCTATCTGCGGCGTGGACAGAGTATTCCTTTCAGGCGGTGCACAGGCAATCGCTGCACTTGCTTACGGCACAGAGGAGATACCAAAGTGCGACAAGATAGTTGGTCCCGGAAATATCTATGTTGCCACAGCCAAGAAGCTCCTTTACGGTGTTGTGGATATCGATATGATAGCAGGCCCGAGTGAGATCCTCGTTATTGCTGACGACACAGCTAACCCTAAGTTCGCAGCGGCAGACCTTATGTCACAGGCAGAGCACGATGTACTTGCATCAGCTATCATGGTAACAACAAGTGAGAAGCTTGCTGACGAAACTATCAAGGAGATAGAGCGTCAGAAGGAGTACCTCTCCAGAAAGAATATAATCGAGAAGTCTCTTGAAGATTACGGCGCTATCATTATTGCTGACAGCCGTGAAAAGTGTGTAGAGCTTGCAAACGAGATAGCTCCCGAGCACCTTGAAGTACTTATGGAGAATCCGTTTGAGCTTCTCGGAAGCCTTGACAATGCAGGTTCTATATTCCTCGGACACTACGCATCTGAGCCGCTTGGCGACTACTATGCAGGTCCTAACCACGTTCTTCCTACAAGCGGTACAGCTCGTTTCTTCTCACCTCTCGGTGTTGCAAGCTTCACAAAGCGTACAGCTTACACATACTACACTGAGGATGCCCTCAGACAGGCTAAGGACGATATCGTACTCATCGCAGAGCGCGAGGGACTTACAGCTCACGCAAATGCTATCAAGGTAAGATTTGAATAATTCAGTGGAAAACAGCGTGAAAGCACCTGATGCAGAAAAAGAGCGGAAAGCGATAATAAGGAACAGGATAGCAGACTGCATCTTTCTTGTGCCGTTTCTGGCAATGGCTGCATTTTCGGCTTACTCCTTTGTAATGGTCGGCACAAGTGGTATGCAGACCCTGATAGGAGCAGTCTGGTCGTTTTTGCTTATCGTAAGCATTATCATGGGACGCAGGCGCTTTATGCTGTTGGGAATAATAGTAAATATATTCTGCTTGTTGGTCTATTATTTCATATTCAGTATTCCAGGCGGTTTTTGGTCAACTGAGCAGTGGAGATACGATCATCAGAGAAAGTATGTCGATACTATAAAGAATGGTCATTCAGACTGTTTTCCTGATGAACTGCCGCGGGATATAAGCGATTACAGAATAGAGTATCAGCCGAGTTTCTGGCAGGGAACAGGACATTTCCGCGTTCACTTCAGGACTTCTTCCGAACAGCTCGAGCAGTATGAAAAGGAGTATTCCGCACAGGCGATATATACCATTCCGCTAACCGATTTTTACGGCGGCAGAACAGAGGTAAAGGAAATAAGTCCGAAAGCCGATGTTCCTTACGATGGAGACAAGTCGCTTATGGTGGCATACGATCAGGATTACTGGGAGGGACACGAAAGGGATGCAACGGTGTATGTTTTGTATGCTGTCCACAATTGGAACCACCCTCACAGCCGTGCAGTCATTATAAATAAGAATGAGAAAATGGTAGAATTCACACACTTAGGATAACGCAATGGGGCGGCTTGAAATACAGCTGCCCTATAGGTGTTTTTTTGGGAAAGGATAGATTATGAGTTACAAACTTAATAAAAAGCTGGTAAATTTAGTGCCCTATGACCCGATAACAGGTCACTATGATATCAGACTCGACGCAAATGAGAGCTGTTTCAATCTCTCTGACAGCTTAAAGGAGAAGATAAGCAAAAGCATTTCGCAGATAGACTTTAACCGCTATCCCGACAGCCTTTCAAAAGCTCCGACAAAGGCATTTGCCGAGCTTTACAACATCTCTGAGGAGCTTGTCAGCGTAGGAAACGGTTCTGACGAGCTTATAAGCATTATTTCGAGCTGCTTTTTTGAGTCGGGAGACACTATCGTAAATGTTTCAAACGACTTCTCAATGTACGAATTTTATGCACAGCTCTATGAAGTAAACGTTGCAACATATCAGAAGGAGTCCAATCTTTCTATAGATCCTGATAAGCTTATAGCCTTCTGCAAGGAAAGCGGTGCAAAGGGACTTATATTCTCAAATCCGTGCAACCCGACTTCTCTCGGACTTGACAGAGATGCAGTCAGAAAGATAATAACTTCTCTTGAGGATACTCTTGTGATACTTGACGAGGCTTATATGGATTTCTGGGATCAGTCTCTGCTTGACGAAGCTGACAAATATTCAAATCTCATCATACTAAAGACCTGTTCAAAGGCTATCGGACTTGCAGCCGTAAGATGTGGATTTGCTGTTGCAAACGAGATCATAACCAATGCTATCCGTGCAGCAAAGTCACCGTATAACAACGATACTGTTGCACAGACTATTGTCTCGGATATCCTCAGCGAGAAGCAGTATCTCAATGATTGCCGTGACATTATCGTAAAGAACACAAAGCAGCTTTACAGCGATATAACAGCTCTCAACGAGAAGTACAGCTGTTTTGATACGGTTTACAATACGTGTACCAATTTCGTTTTCATTAAAACCGAAGAATTTGAGAAGATATATCAGTTCATGCTCGATAATTCCATAGCAATAAGAAAGTTCAGGGGCTTTATCCGCGTAACATCGGGAACAGCGCAGGAAAACGCTCGTTTTATGGAAGTCCTTGAAAAATACTACAGCAAATAACAAGGGGGGCCGTTTATGCGAACAGCTACTATTGAACGTGTTACAAAAGAGACGCAGATAAGCATTTCCGTAACTCTTGACGAAAAGGGAAAGGCAGAGATCGATACGGGTATCGGTTTTTTTGACCATATGCTGACAGCTCTGTCGGTACACAGCGGTATAAGCATGAAAGTGAAGGTAACAGGTGATCTGCACGTTGACTGTCATCACACCATTGAGGACACTGGTATCGCACTGGGACAGGCACTGGGACAGGCTCTCGGAACAAAAGCGGGCATAGTCCGCTATGGTACGGCTTATATCCCTATGGACGAGTCGCTTGCAATGGCAAGCCTTGACCTCAGCAACCGTCCCTTCCTCGTATTCAACTGCGACTTTACCAATCAGAGCTGCGGCAGTTACGATCTTTGCATGACAGAGGAGTTTTTCCGTGCATTCGCATTCAATTCGGGAATGACTCTGCATATAAATCTGCTTTACGGAAGCAACGATCATCACAAAGCAGAGGCAGTATATAAGGCAGTCGCACACGCTCTTAAAACTGCCGTTACACAGAATGCAGACGGTTCGACACTCTCTACGAAAGGAGTACTTTGATGATTGCAATAATCGATTACGGTGCAGGAAATATTTTCAGCGTAAAGAACGCGCTCGACTATCTCGGACTTGAAAGCAGACTTGTAAGCGATATTGAGTCTGTAAAGGCAGCAGATGCCGTTATTCTCCCGGGTGTCGGAGCATTTCCTGCGGCAATGAAAAAGCTGGAAGCTACAGGACTTGTGGACACTATCAAGGAAGAAGCTGCAAAGAAGCCTTTCCTCGGTATCTGTCTCGGTATGCAGCTCATTTTCGATAAGGGCTACGAGTTTGAGGAGTGTGACGGACTCGGACTCGTCAGCGGAAGCGTCCGCAAAATGGAAGAGCCTGAGCTTATAATCCCACATATGGGCTGGAACAAGCTCGAAAAACTCAACGACTGTCCGCTTCTTGAAAATGTAGGCGATAACGAGTATGTCTACTTTGTACACTCCTACAAGGCACACTGCGAGGATAAGGATATCGCTGCATATGTAGAGTACGGAGGAAGAGTCCCTGCACTTGTATATGACGGAAAATACGTTTACGGAGCACAGTTCCACCCCGAAAAGAGCGGTGAGACAGGTCTGAAAATACTCAGAAGCTTCGGAGAGCTTATATGACATATAAGAGCCTGCTTTCATGTTCGTACAATACCCGAGAGCTTGGAGGGATAAAGACCTCCGACAGCGGTGTTACAAAAGAAAACGTATTCTGGCGCAGTGATGTTACTTCTGTTCCGTCTGATGAGGATATCGAGAAGCTTCTTTCTGCTCATATCACTACAATAATAGATATGCGCACAGAAGGTGAAGTGCAGAAATCTCCAAACGGACTTGCTGAAATTGATGGATTTGAGTATCATCATTTCCCCATAACAGAGGGCAGCGGAGTGCCCGAAAGCCTTGAAGCTGTTCCGCGTTCATATATGGATATAGCACTTGCAGAGAATATGCCGAATGTGATGAAAACCCTTGCAGAAGCAAAGGACGGAGTTCTCTTTCACTGTACAGCAGGCAAGGACAGAACAGGTGTTGTAAGTGCAATAATACTGATGCTTTGCGGTGCTGTAAGAGAGGATATTGTCAGCAATTATGTTGTAAGCCGCGAGTACAACCATAAAAGGCTGGAAGCCTTTCTGGCTGCACACCCCGAAGTTGACAGGGATATAGTTCTTGCCAACGAGAAGAGCATGAACAGATTCATTGATATGTTTACCGAACGCTTCGCAACAGTACCGAATTACTTTGAAGCGCTCGGACTGTCGATCGTACATAGTGAAATGATACGCAGCAAACTTATAAAATAAGGTAAGAAAGAAATATGAAGAACAAAAAAGGTGTAATTATTTTAGGAGCGGTTTTAGCAGCAGGTTTGATCGGATTCCTGATATGGGACAATGTTTACTCTTTCAAAGGTGATGGCAGACATTTTCTGACCGGCAGATACTATGCTGATTTTTATTACTTCAATGGGAATGAACGTTTTGAATTTCAGCTGGAAACAGGCGAAAAACTGCACCTTGACGCTCATATAGAGAAAGGTAAGGCAAAAGTCTCATTTACTCGAAAAGGCGAAAAAAACGGCGAAGTGATAAGTAATATTGAAGATGCTGATACTTATTTTACCGCTGATGAAACAGGAAGATATGTTGTAAAAATAAATTTCAAACACGCTAAAGGATATGTTGAGATAAAGTGTGACGATCAGGTAAAGGATAAGAAGATTTACCGCTGAAGATCAAAATAGGAGGACTTATATGATAATTTTCCCCGCAATAGACATTAAGGACGGCAACTGTGTCCGCTTATTCAAGGGCGATTTTTCCACTGTTGAAAAGGTGGCTTCGGACTATCTTGAAACTGCAAAGAGCTTCGAGGCAGCAGGTGCAGAGTGGATACACATGGTAGACCTTGACGGCGCTAAGGAAGGCAGACCTGTCAATACAAAAATATATACCGATGTTGCCGAAAAGACAAACCTCAAGGTAGAACTTGGCGGCGGTATCCGCAGTCTGGAAACTATAAAAGAGTATCTTGACATGGGCATAACAAGAGTTATACTCGGCTCGGTAGCTCTTAAAAATCCTAAGCTGGTATGTGAAGCTGTTGAGAAATTCGGCAGCGAAAAGATAGTCGTAGGGATAGATGCAATGAATGAAATGGTGGCTACAGAAGGCTGGCTTGAAAGCTCTGATGTACACTACATCGACCTTGCAAACAAGATGATAGAGTCGGGTGTGAAGTACTTCATTTTCACTGATATTTCCAAGGACGGAACTCTTTCGGGGGTCAACCGCGAACAGCTCAAAAAGCTTGCAGATGCTACCGAGGGCAGAGCAAATGTCGTGGCAAGCGGCGGTGTTCACACTATGGACGACATCGTTGCCTGCAAGGAAATGGGACTCTACGGCACTATCTGCGGAAAGTCCATATACAAGGGAACTTTGAACCTTAAAGAGGCTATAGATTACTCAAAATCATGAAGACTTATAAAAAGCTGCGGACGGCTGTAAATATCCTGTCATTCGGTATCCTCGTCGTGTATTTGGTGTATATGCTTGCAGTTTACGGTGAATTCCCCGAACAGATAGGCATACATTACGGCGATGATAACGAGTTCGATGTTTACGCTTCAAAGTGGCTTGCTTTTTTCCCGTTTATGGCAGGTTTCGGACTGGTTATAGTGTTCACGATCGGAAGTTTTGCTGTAAATAAGGCAAAGCATATAAGCAAAAAGTTTAGCGAAGAGGACAATGTATTCGTCAGAAAGACTGTGCTTATCGCTTTTGATGCAATGAAGCTTTTCTGGGCAGTATTCTACAGCATATGGGCGCATTGTGTCATACATCAGACGAGAATGTTCACGTTTGGCTTACCCATAAGGGAATTTCAGACTTTGCCATTACTGATAATAATAGGAGCTTTTCTGGGAGCTGACAGTAAAATAAGGCTGAAAAAGTCAAAAAGGTTTATAATCGTAGGTGAGGTTGTTTTGTTCGCAGTGGTGATATTCGTAAAGATAATAAGAAACGATTTTTAAGGAAGTGAGAAAATGCTTGCAAAGAGAATTATTCCTTGCCTTGACGTAAGAAACGGAAAGGTAGTTAAGGGCGTAAATTTTGAGGGAGTACGTGATGTAGGCGATCCTGTTGAGTGTGCGGAGGAGTACAACAAGCAGGGAGCTGACGAGATAGTATTCTATGATATCACGGCTTCATTCGAGGGTCGCGGAGTTTTCCTCGATGTTGTAAGAGATACAGCGAAGAAGGTATTCGTACCGCTGACAGTCGGCGGCGGTATCAAGACCGTTGACGATATCCGTGAAGCGCTTCGTGCAGGAGCTGACAAGGTGTCTGTAAACTCTCAGGCAGTACAGAATCCGCAGCTCATAAAGGACGGAGCTGATATATTCGGCAGCCAGTGTATCTGTGTCGGCATCGATGCTAAGAAGATAGCAGATAATAAGTGGACTGTCTACATAAACGGCGGACGTAAGGATATGGGTATAGACCTTATCGACTGGGTACACACTATCGAAAAGCTTGGAGCAGGTGAGATATGCCTTAACTCCATTGACGCTGACGGAACTAAAGAGGGCTTTGATATCCCGATGCTGAAGGCAGTCTGCGACAACTGCTCTATCCCCGTTATTGCCAGCGGCGGAGCAGGTAAGATAAACGATTTCTACGAGGTATTCGAGAAAACAGGAGCAACAGCTGCTCTTGCAGCGTCGCTCTTCCACTTCAAGGAACTTACAGTAGGCGAAGTTAAGGACTACTGCCGCGGTAAGGGAGTTATCGTTCGCTGATGAACTTCATCAGGAGCGTAAAGCTTGAAAAGCTCACAAAAGAGCTTGGATATACTGCGAAACTGCCTGCTGTGAGAAGCCTTGCAAAGCTTGGCGAGTTTGAGTTCACAAGTCCGATTACTTATTTTGTTGGAGAGAACGGCACGGGTAAATCCACGCTGCTTGAAGCGATAGCTGTGAAGTACGGCTTCAATGCGGAGGGCGGTTCGCTGAATTTCTCGTTTTCCACTAAGGAAACACATTCACAGCTTTACAGTGCGATAAAGCTCGTCCGCGGCATAGAAAGACCGAAAACAGGCTTTTTCCTGCGAGCTGAGAGCTTTTATAATGCTGCAACTTATGTTGAAGAAGCTGATGGCGGAACAGGTAAGATACTTGATGCTTATGGCGGTGTATCACTTCATGAGCAGTCTCACGGTGAGAGCTTCTTTTCACTTGTTATGAACCGCTTCACTGACCGTGGGCTTTATATACTGGACGAGCCTGAGGCGGCTCTTTCGCCTTCGAGACAATTGTCGCTTCTAATAAGGATAAAGGAGCTTGCAGACAATGGGAGCCAGTTCATAATAGCCACTCATTCGCCGATAGTTCTTGCCTGCCCAAATGCGGATATATATGAGCTGAGCAGCAAAGGCATAGTTAAGACAGCTTATGAAGATACGGAAACATACAGCGTTATGAAGGCTTTTATGGACAGTCCCGAGCGTATGCTCAGGAATCTTTTCGGCGAAAAGGAGGATTGATGAACAATGGACAAGATATGGGAAGAGATGTACGCAGCTGCAAAAGCTGTTCTTGCACCGCGCCGCATATCGGAGTATGTTACAGCAGGCGAAGTTTCGGCGGCTGTACTCAGTAAATCGGGTAAAATATATACGGGAGTATGTATCGACACCTGTTCCACACTTGGAATATGCGCTGAGAGAAATGCAATATTCAATATGATAACCAATGGTGAAAATGAAATAGAAAGGGTACTCTGTATCCCTCCCGTTGAAGGCAAGGGCGCTCCCTGCGGAGCCTGCCGCGAGCTTATGGTGCAGCTCATGCCTGAAAGCTATAAGGACATTGAGATAATGCTGGACTACAGCAAGGGCAGGATAATAACTCTCGGTGAGATAACTCCCGAGTGGTGGATAGATTATTGAAGCGAAAGGTAAAAAAACAATGATAAAGATAGACATGAATGACCTCGACAAATTCTTCGTAAAGGGAGAGCTTATCCCTGCGATATGCTATGAGGTCAACACAAAGACAGTTCTTATGCTTGCGTATATGAACAAGGAGAGCCTGAAAAAGACTCTCGAAACAGGCTATACATGGTTCTGGAGCCGTTCCCGTCAGGAGTACTGGAACAAGGGCGCAACTTCAGGACACGTTCAGAAGGTCGTATCGATATACGGCGACTGCGACAACGATACACTGCTTGTAAATGTTGAGCAGACGGGAGTTGCCTGTCATACAGGAAGCTACAGCTGCTTTTTCAATGAATTATATAATACAGAGGAGAATGAATAATGACAGTTTATCAGGAAATTTTTGAAGTTATCAAGGAAAGAAAAAAGCAGTTCGAGAACGGAACTGCTGCTGAGAACTCATATACCTGCTACCTTTTTGAAAAGGGCGTTGACAAGATATGCAAGAAGGTCGGTGAGGAAGCTACAGAGACAGTTATCGCAGCAAAGAACGGCGACAACGACGAGCTTATGAATGAGATCAATGACCTTCTCTACCACGTAATGGTGCTTTGCGCAAATCAGGGACTTGACTGGTCTGACGTTGAAAGAGTTCTTGACGAGAGAAACGAGAAGATCGGCAATCTCAAGAAGTTCCACGAAGTAGACAAGAATACATAATAAAAATGGCGTGATATCAGATCACGCCGTTTTTTTATCAGCCGCCCATTTCTTTTCTGAAATCTATCGAATCAAGATAGTCAAAGAGGGCGGTAAGTATATCGTTGTAACACGGTATATAGATATGTATGCCGTCACCTGATGTGTAGTCATCGCGCAGGTCGAGGTTTTCGTCACAGACTACCGAATAAGCATCAAAGAACACGATCTTGGGCGAGTCCATATCGATCACCATTTGTTTGAGTGCGGCATTGTAATCACGGACGATATCGTTGCGTATAACGTCACAGTACGAGCACACAGGTGTGATAGCTGCGACGACTATGTTGATATCGGGTACGCGCTGTCGGATCTGTTCGATGACTTCTCTGTAGCGCTGTACATACGACTCTGAAGAACCCGTATTTATATCGTTCATACCAACCGACATATAAAGCAGCCGAGGACGGATATAATCAACGGCATCGACCATTCCGATATCTCCGTTTCCGTAGTTGAAGGTGAAGTAGTCGAGGTTCCACATTGAGACTGATTCTGTTGCGATATTATGCATATCAGGTATGAATCCGTAATAATTGAAGCCAAGAGCGAGAGAATCTCCTGCGACAGCCATTCTGTCCTGATAAAATGAGCTGTTTGGCGAAGTTCCTGCGTAGACTGTAGGAGTGCAGACCTCATAAAGTGATGTAGTGGTCGTGGTCGTCACGGTAGTAGTTGAGGTTGTCGAAACTGTTGTTATGCGGCAGGTAGCCAGTTCGCTGTAAATTACATCCGACGTAGCATCGACTGCGGCAATAATGATCTTGTTTCCGCTGTCATTTTCGGTTTCGTGATCGACTGAATACGTAAGCGAAACGGATAACATTGCCGTGAGGAATACAATAATAACAAATATCGGGCTTTTAATGATCTTTAAAAGCTTCTTTTTCATAAAAACACTTCCTGTTGCTTGTGGGAGCTCCCACGGAGAAAACTCAATTAAGGCAACACCGCACAAAGACCGCTTAAAGGCTTTGTACTAAATCTGCTTGCATATTTTCCGTCATCTTGCACATTAATCTCTTGACATACGACAGTATGCCTGTAAGATTTTTTGTACAATCTGACAAAAAATCTGTCGGCGCATCTTTAGCACAATTTCTGTGCGGTGATACCTTAAGAGTGCAGACTCTATTTTACCATATTTTTACATAAAAGTAAAGCCAAAATAATTCTGACATCAAATAATGTTTTTTACCTTGACATTACCTGTAAGTGGGAGTATAATTATTGTTACTGAGCGCTTTTTCTGCGCATAACGGTATATTATGTATTTTCAGGAGTGTATTTTATGAATAACGTTAAGATAACTGATCTCTATGATCTTTCACACACAGCTGCAAAGGATTATCTCAGCAATTTTACTTATCCGTGGGAAGCTCTCAAAGGGATAAGCAGCTTTATTATTGAGCTTGGCAAGACACTTATCCCTGACGAATATGACAATCCTGCCGAGAATGTATGGGTACACAAGACAGCAAAGGTATTTCCGTCGGCATATCTCGGAGCGCCCTGCATAATCGGAGCAGGTACAGAGGTGCGTCACTGTGCATTCATCAGAGGAAGCGCACTTGTTGGTGAGAACTGCGTGGTAGGCAACTCGGTAGAGCTTAAAAATGTTATCCTTTTTGATAATGTTCAGACACCGCACTATAATTACGTTGGTGACAGTATTCTCGGCTATAAGTCGCATATGGGAGCAGGTTCTATCACATCAAACGTCAAGTCTGACAAGATGAACGTCGTTATAAAGTCGAGCGAAGAAGAGCTTGAGACAGGCATAAAGAAGATAGGTGCAATGCTCGGAGATTGCGTAGAGGTAGGCTGTAACAGTGTACTCAATCCTGGTACAGTTATCGGCAGAAACTCAAATATTTACCCTACAAGCTGCGTAAGAGGAGTTATCCCGTCCGATAGTATCTACAAGACAGGCGGAGTTGTAGTAAAGAAATCGTAATGTAAGTACATTGTTTATTGACAAGCTGAAAGCTGCCATCAGGCAGCTTTTTTGCTTACTTTTTTCTTGTGAAATATTGTAAAATCATGCTAAATGTGGTATTATAGAAATAGTATTTGCTTGCCGATGGCAGAATGGAGGAATGTATGGAGAATAAGATCACTTTCAGCAGTAATATGACTGCTCAGATAAATTTTGCAATGCAGCAGAATTATGTCCCGATTTTCAGAAATATCGTTTTGACAAATAACTCCGATGAAGAAATGAAAAATGTTCGGGTAAGAATAAGCTTTGAACCCGGATTTGCAAAAAACTTTGAATCTGTGCCTGTTGATCTGAGACCTGCACAGCCTGTAGAGATATCACCGATAAATATAATCATACTGTCTGAATATCTTTTCAGCCTTACTGAAAAGCTTGTGGGCAGCGTTACGATAGAAGCCCTTCAGGGTGAGGAGCTGATCGCCTCAGAAAGCAGAAGCATAGAACTTCTTGCATACGATCAGTGGTCGGGCGTGAACTTTATGCCTGAGACAGCAGCAGCTTTTGTTTCTCCGAATCACCCGAGAGTGCAGGAGATAGTTGCAAAAGCAGGAGCATATCTGCAAAAGTGGTGCGGAGATCCTGCGTTTACGGGCTATCAGACTAAGAACCCAAATATCGTTAAGCAGCAGATGGGCGCTGTATATGCGGCATTGCAGGAACAGAACATTGCTTACACCATGCCGCCTGCAAGCTTTGAAGACGCACAGCGCATACGTATGCCCGATGCTGTTCTTGAATCAAAGCAGGGTACGTGCATAGACCTTTCGGTGCTGTACTGTTCATGCCTTGAAGCTGTGGGACTAAATTCACTGCTTATATTTATGCAGGGGCATGCATATGCAGGCTGCTGGCTCGAAGACGAGACATTTTCCGATTGTCTGCAATTTGATGTTTCTGCGCTTGCAAAGCGTATTGCTCACGGTATAGATGCGATATGCCTTGTTGAGTGTACGGATTTCGTGGCAGGGAAGAATACGGATTTTGACAAGGCTGAAAAACACGCCTGTGATAACCTTTCAGAGGAGGAAAAGTTCCATTTCGCCATTGATATAAGCCGTACTCGTTCAAGCGGTATCAGACCTGTTCCGTCGAGAGTTTCCGATGGTGGAACTTTCAGGGCAGTGGATTACGGTGAGCGTGAAAAGTCTGAGATAACCTCTGCTCCCAACGAGATAGATGTTACAGGTCAGGCGGTAGCAGGCGGAGAGGGCAGAGAAGTTACAAAGCAGCTGATGTGGGAGAGAAAGCTTCTTGACCTCAGTCTCAGGAACAGTCTGCTTAATTTCCGTCCTTCTGCAATGAGCGTACAGCTCATGATAAACGACCTTGGAGTGCTTGAAGACGAGATGTCAAACGGTGAAGACTTCAAGGTGATGCCGATGCCAAATGATATGACCTTGAAGATATCCGACAGTAAGATATATGAGATAGAAAATGAGCGCGATCTTATCACGGCTATTTCCGAGTCAGAGTTCAAAAGCCGCCGCCTGAGAACCTTCATGAGTGAGACTGATCTCGAAAAGGTAATGAAGAAGCTTCACAGACAGGCGAAGCTTAGTATAGAAGAAAACGGCGTAAACACTATATACCTTGCACTTGGCTTTATACGCTGGTTTGAGACAGAAAAAAGCGATAAAGCACGTTATGCACCGCTCGTGCTCGTGCCTGTGGACATTATCCGCAAGGTGCAGGATAAGGCATACGTTATACGTATGCGCGATGAGGAAACACAGGTCAACATCACTATGCTGGAGTACATCAGACAGACATTCGGCATTGACATAAAGGGACTTGACCCTGTTCCCGAGGACGAGAACGGCATTGACCTTCAGCTTATCCTCAATACGGTGCGACAGGGGATCATGTCTCAGCCGCGCTGGGATATCGTTGAATATGCCTTCATAGGACAATTCTCGTTCAACCGTTTCATAATGTGGAACGATATCCGAAACCGTGCTGATGAACTTGCTAAAAATAAGGTTGTAGCAAGTCTTATATCGGGCAGGACAGAGTGGGAAGGGGACGATCTTTACATATCTCCTCTTGATCTTGACGAAAAAGTAGCACCTACTGATCTTGTTGTGCCATTGAGTGCGGATTCTTCGCAGCTTGCGGCAGTCTATGCAGCTTCACAGGGCAAGAGCTTCGTACTTCACGGACCTCCCGGAAGCGGTAAGTCACAGACCATAACCAATATGATAGCAAGTGCGCTTTATCAGGGAAAATCCGTGCTTTTCGTTGCCGAAAAAATGGCAGCTCTTTCCGTAGTTGAAAAGCGACTGAACAAAGTCGGGCTCGGACCTTTCTGCATTGAGCTACACTCAAATAAAGCACAGAAAAGAGCTGTTCTGAAGCAGCTTGAAGAAACTCTCAATGTGGGGCGTATCAAAAAGCCTGCCGAGTACAAAGCTCAGGCAGACAGGATAGCCGAGATGCGAAAAGAACTCAACGGCACTATGGAGGAGATACATAAAAAGCGCAGTTTCGGCTGTTCAATGTATGATGCGGCTGTGAGATACGAGCGAAACAGCAGCTATGGCGGAAAGTTCACATTTACTGCGGAACAGCTCGATGCTATGAGTGAGAACTCTTACTCAGCATGGCGTGAGACTCTTGAAAGCCTTGCCGCAGCAGGCAGCGAATTCGGCGACGTTACCACAACTGCTCTCGGAGTGTGCGAGCTAACGTCCTGTACTCCCGAAACAAGAGGTGCAATGGAGGCAAAGCTGCGCGAACTCAAAACCGCTCTTGCAGCAGCTCAGAGCGATACGGCTCAGCTTGCTTCTTTCACAGGCAGCAACGAGATGACTTTTGAGGAGTGCAAGCTTGCAGCTGAGATAATCACAGCAGCTTCGGACGGTAAGCAGCTCCTTCCCGATATAATTGGCGACAGCCGCTGGAACGGCTATAAGGAATCTGCACAGGCTCTTATCGGAACAGGTAAGCAGCTTTCGCAAGTGAAAAATGAACTGCTTGAAAAGTTTGAACCGTCAGTCCTCGGCTATAACGCATCAGATGCACTTGTGAGGTGGAAAACTGCTCAGGGAAAGTGGTTCATTCCAAAGAGCATCGGCAGCAGCAAGCTTGTGAAGGAACTGGCTGCTCATGCAAAGTCGGCTTCTTCCGTAACAAAGGACAATATCACCCGGTATTACGATAAGATAAACAGCTTCAATGCACTTAAAGGACAGATAGCGGCTTCACAGCCCGATCTTCTCAGGTATTTCGGAGTGCTGAGACTTGACGAAAATACCGACTGGGACGCAGTTGAGGGCTGTGTTGCACGCTCGTCTGAAATAGGCGAAAGAGTGGCAGCTTCTACATTTGCTCCCGAGATAAAACAGAAGCTCTGTGATAGCCTTGCAAAAGGTGTCAGCGGCGATACATCGAAGATAACGGCTGATTTTGCTGCTCTGGAAAACATTGCATCACAGCTCCGCAGCAGCTTTGGTATAAATACCGACAAGCTCATAACGGGTGAGAGCTGGGGCAGCGATGCACAGCAGAAGGCTGACGCTGTTATAGAAGCTCTTCCGCAGCTCAAAGAATGGACGGGTATCGTTACTATATGCAACAAGCTGCGTGAGTTCGGCATAGGCAATGTGGCTGATGCATACATAAACGGAGAAGTTCCCACAGAGCAGCTCATAGGCGCGTTTGACTGCGATATCAGCAAGGCAATGGTCACGACTGTTATCTCACGCAGCAGCGAGCTTTCACGTTTTCAGGGTACTCTCTTTGAGGACACTATAAGGCGTTTCGGAGAGGTCATGGACAACTTCTCTACACTTTCGATAAAGGAGCTTGCAGCTGAGCTTTCGGCTAAGATACCTGCACCGGGCAGCTCTGCAAACAGCTCGGAGATAGGCATACTTCAAAAGGCGATAAAGTCGGGCGGCAGAATGATGTCCATAAGAAAGCTCTTCGACAGCATACCTAATCTGCTCAGGAGAATGTGTCCTGTAATGCTCATGAGCCCGATATCTGTTGCGCAGTATATCGACCCGTCTTATCCGAAATTTGACCTTGTTATCTTTGACGAGGCATCTCAGCTCCCGACCTGTGAGGCTGTGGGAGCTATCGCAAGAGGTGAGAACGTTATCGTTGTCGGCGACCCGAAACAGCTTCCGCCGACAAGCTTCTTTGCATCAAATCAGATAGATGAGGAAAACTATGAGAAGGAAGATCTCGAAAGCGTTCTGGACGACTGTCTGGCACTTTCAATGCCGCAGAAGCATCTGCTCTGGCACTATCGTTCACGCCACGAGAGCCTTATCGCATACAGCAATTCAAAGTATTACGAGAACAAGCTCTATACCTTCCCGTCGCCTGACGATCAGGTATCTGAGGTGAGCTGGGTACACGTTGAGGGCTACTATGACAAGAGCTCGACACGTACAAATAAAGCGGAGGCACAGGCAGTCGTTGCAGAGATATGCCGCAGACTCAGGGACGAAAAGCTCAGAAAGCTCAGCATAGGTGTCGTTACTTTCAGTATGCCGCAGCAGAATCTTATCGACGACCTGCTCATGGACGCTTACCGCGACGACCCGAAGCTGGAAGAATACGCAAACGAGATGTACGAGCCTATACTTATCAAGAATCTCGAAAACGTACAGGGTGATGAGCGTGACGTCATCATGTTCTCTATCGGCTACGGTCCCGACAAGGAGGGAAAGGTGTCAATGAACTTCGGCCCACTTAACCGTGACGGCGGCTGGAGGAGACTGAATGTTGCAATATCGCGTTCAAAGTGTCAGATGATAGTATTCTCGGTCATTACCCCCGATATGATAGACCTTTCGCGTACTCGCTCAGACGGAGTTGAAGGACTCAAAGGCTTCCTCGAATTTGCGGCAAAGGGCAGGAGCGCTCTCCCTGTGAGAGCAGGTTCGGTCAGCAGCACAGAGGGCTTTGAGACAGTTGTTGCGGCTGAGATAAAGAAGCTCGGCTACGACTGCAAGTGCAGCGTTGGCTGTTCTGATTACAAAATAGACGTTGCAGTTGTAAATCCAGACAAGCCCGACAGCTATATCATGGGCATAAATTGCGGAAGCGAAGCTCATTACCATAACGGTACGGCAAGTGACAGAAATCTTTCACAGCCTGCTGTACTCAGAGGTCTTGGCTGGAACGTCATGAATGTTTATATCATCGACTGGCTGGACAATAAGCAGAAGGTGCTCGGCAAAATAAAGGCTGAGATAGATGCGGCAGTTGAGCGTTTCAGAGCTCCCGAAACTGCACCTGAGGTGGAAGAAAAGAAGAAGCAGGAGCTTGTGTTCGAGACTGAACAGGTAAGCAGCTTTGATGAAAGCTTCGATAAGTACGAACCGTTCAGGATAAAGGCTCTCGGAACGTCAGACAGCTTCAATGAGAGCAGCCTTGCAAAGATAAGCAGCTGTATAAATGAGATACTTGCGGCGGAAGCTCCGATGAATAAGAAAGTGCTTGCCAAAAAGACCTTTTCATGCTGGGGAATATCCCGTGCAGGTGCGAATATGAAGGCGCTGTTCGAGAGTGCTTTTGCAAATACCGATGCAAGGATAACAACAGCAGGCGAGAACGAGTATGTATGGCTAAGCAGTCAGGTGCCTGAGGAGTACGATAAGTGCAGAACTGTCTACAGCGGTGACGAAAAGCGCGATATAGACGATGTAGCTCCAGAGGAAATAGCTGTTGGCATAAGGGAGATAATGTCCCGTCAGGTGGCAATGGCTCGTGAGGACCTGCTGCGTGAGGTAGCACACCTGTTCGGCTTCACAAGGGTGACTCCTACTCTCGAAGTATCTGTAGCTCTTGGCATAAAAACCGCTAAAAACCGCGGTTGGGTAGGATTCTCGGAAGATGGCAGAGTTTCCTACACAGGAAATTGATAATACGGAGGAAGAAATTGAAACGACTTCTCATAATAATAGGAAAAATAATAGTTAAACTGCTTCAGCTGATGCACAGGAATGCGGGAAATCTCCCGGGAATAATCCTGTGGCATCTGTCAAGGCACAAGGCAGTATCCATGTTCAAGGTGGACTGCCCTATAATCGCTGTAACCGGAACTAACGGAAAGACCTCCGTTACAAACTGTATCGCTCAGCTTTTCGAGCGAAGCGGCAAGAAAATAATCATAAACAAAGAGGGAAACAACCTCGATACGGGAATATGCTCCATGCTGCTGAAATACTGCGATATGTCGGGCAGAGTCAAGGCTGATTACCTTATACTCGAAACTGATGAATCCCACGTACCTGTTGTGTACTCACAGCTTAAACTGGACACGCTTGTGGTGCTGAATTTCTTCCGCGACCAGCTTGACCGAAACGGCGAAATGGAGACTCTTATCCAGAAGATAAACGGCTTTTGCAAGACCTTTGAGGGAAATCTTATCCTCAACGGCGACGACCCGAACACTGCTCGTCTCGGAAGGGCAAATCCCAAGAATAAGAACGTGAAGTACTTCCACGCCGAGCCTTACGCTTTTGCAACAGATAAGATCTTTGAGGCATCGGAAGGACGCTTCTGTCCGTTCTGCGGCGAGCCTCTGGAGTATGAGTATTACCAGTACTCCCACATCGGTAAATTCAGCTGTAAGAAGTGCGGATTCGGCGACTATCAGCCCTATATCACAGCTAAGGACATCGACCTTGATAAGCCTGTATTTACGGCTGACGGTCATACCTATTCACCTAAGCTCAACAGCATCTACAATGTATATAATATGACGGCTGTTGCGGCAGCCGCAAAGCTCTACAGCATCGATCAGAAGGTTACGGACGCAGTTATAAACAGCTACACCATAAAGAACGGTCGTATGGAGAACTTCATGCTCGGCAGGAGCAAGGCTACACTCAATCTTGCCAAGAACCCAGTCGGCGCAAATATGACGCTGCGTGTTATGAATGAGATGCAGGGCGAGAAGGAACTCCTTTTCGTGCTCAATGACAATATCGCGGACGGACTCGATGTTTCGTGGATATACGATATCAATTTCAGCATCTTCGAGCGCGTTACAAGAGTCGTTACCTCAGGTACAAGAGCTTACGATATAGCTGTACGTATCAAAACAGCAGGCTATGACCCTGCAAAAATAGTTGTCCGCCCCGACCTTGACAAGGCTGTTGAGGAGCTTGCAGGTACAGAGGGACGAAAGTTCATAATCGCCAACTATACGGCTGTCCAGCCTACAAGAGCAGCCTTGAAGCGCTATATCACAAAGCATGGAGGTAACAAATGAAAACAATAAAGATTCTTCATATGTACGCTGATATGCTTGACCTTTACGGCGACAGCGGCAACATGGAGGTAATGGCTTTCCGCTGCAAAAAGCGCGGAATAGAGTGCCGTATCGACAAGTATTCCATAGATTCGGAAATGCCTGATTTCAGCTCGTACGACCTTATCTACATCGGCGGCGGAGCTGACCTCGAACAGCAGCACATCTCCGCAGACCTGCTCAGATGCAGAGAAGGTATCGAAAAGGCATACAAGGGCGGAACGTTCCTTTTTCTCATCTGCGGCGGATATCAGCTCATGGGAAAATACTACCGCGACGCTGACGGCAACGATATAAAGGGTCTGGGACTTTTTGACTACTTCACGGTAGCTCCGAGCAGCCGCAGAAAGCGTTGCATCGGCAATATCGTTATTGAAACAAAGCTCACGGGAAAGCCTGTCAGGGTGGTGGGATTTGAGAATCACGGCGGTCAGACTCAGGGAGTAAAAACACCGTTCGGCAAGGTGCTTTACGGCAACGGAAACTGCTCAAAGAGCGAAGCTGAGGGCTACTGCGAGAAGAACGTTATCGCAACATATCTTCACGGTCCGTGCCTGTCAAAGAATCCCGAATTATCGGACTATATGATAGAGTACTGCGTGAACAGGGGCGTATCTGAGCACATAGCTCTTGAAGCGCTCGACGATACCCTTGAAAATCAGTGCCGACAGGTAATGCTGGACAGGCTCTTAAAAAAGTAACATAGGGCGGATATTATCCGCCCTTCAGCTTGTCAATAAACCTATTTTTTTAAGGGAACGCCTTCACTTGCAAGGCGTTCCCTCTTAAAAAACAGTCCACTGGACTGTTTTTTAATTCACCCTTTGCGAAGCGCTTTGAGACTATATGTGGGGCTTTGCCCCACACCCCACCAAAGGCGCTGCCTCTGGACTCTGCCAAAGGAACACAGTCCCTTTGGAATCCCTTTCATAGGTTAAGTGACTTTTTTGACAGACTAAGGGCGGATATTATCCGCCCTTTTTCATGTCAATTTTATTAATTTGAATGGTTGTTGCGTTATTTGCCGAATAGCAACAGACAGTTGCTTGCATTTTTTACAGGCTGTGGTATAATATCCTCAGAGGTGATGATATGGAAACCAAAAACGTTATACTTGAACTCAGGGCTAAACATGGAATGTCACAGGAGGAGCTTGCAGAAAAGGTGTTTGTAACACGTCAGGCTGTATCACGCTGGGAAACAGGTGAGACTGTGCCGAATACCGAGACTCTGAAGCTGCTTTCACAGCTTTTCGATGTGTCGATAAATACTCTGCTCGGTTCTCCGAGAAAGCTTATCTGTCAGTGCTGCGGTATGCCGCTCGATGATATGTCGCTGAGCAGGGAAACTGACGGTACATTCAATGAGGAATACTGTAAATGGTGCTACACTGACGGAAAATTCGCCTATGACAGCATTGAGCAGCTTACAGATTTCCTTGCCGGAAATATGTCAAATGAGCAGTTTTCACCCGAACAGGTGAGAGCTTATCTTGGCGGACTGCTTCCGACTCTGAAACACTGGAGCAGCAAAACCGAATAAAAATTCAAGCCCGAAGGCGGTCATGAAACTGCTTTCGGGCTTACTTCATATTATCATCTTTTTTCCTTGTATGCATAGCCGAAGTTTATCGGTGGGGCTGTTACGGAAACGTATACGAAATCTGTATCACCGTCGTTCAGGAGTCCGTGAACGTCCTTGTCGGCGAATCTTACAACGTCGCCTGCCTTGAACTCCTTTTCCTTATTATCAGCAAGGAGGAGCTTTCCCGTGCCTTTTACTGCATACCATATCTGCTCGGAAGCGTCATGGGTATGTCGTGGCTGACTTGCTCCCACTTCGAGGTGAACTTCCGTAATGGTAACTCTCTCGCTTGACGAGTTCTCAGGGTTGAGGAGCTGCCTTGATACGACTCCAGGATTGGCTAATTCTTTGATATCCTTTGCTTCGATGAATTCCATATTCACATCTCCCATTTTTTTTTATTAATATATATTATAAGACAAACGGGCGGCAATGTCAAGCACATAAAAAGTATACGGTGGAATATTTATGATATTTTTCTCCATAGAATGTATAAGTACATATTGGAGGAAGGAAAGATGATAAAAAGTAAGATCGTCCGTGATACCGTGCTGCTTACAGCAATGCAGCTCTTCCTTGATACGGGAGCTTTACTGCTGAATGTGTTCATTACGAAGAAGCTGGGAGCATCTGCCATTGGTATACTCAGTCTTATGGGCTCATTTCTCGGACTTGCGGGTATTCTGTCAAACGGCAATGCCTTTCTCTGCACAAGCAGGTTCGTTTCGGAGGAGCTTGGCAAGAAAGGCGGCTCTCCCGAGGGCATACTTGCTCATGCTGTGAAGCTGTGCCTGCTGCTGAGCGCAGTTGTTTCTGCGGCAGTATTTTTGCTTGCCGAGCCCATAAGCCTGCGCTTTTTCAGCGGTGCAGACATGACCTCTGCCATTCGTCTTATGCCGATAGCACTTGTTACGGGAGCTGTTTCCGCTTGTCTGAAGGGCTATTTCAACGCCTGTCGCAGGGCTGGGATAACAGCAGCAGGCGAAATAGCGGAATTCGTAACACGGTGCGGAGTGATCGCAGGAGCTGCACTTATGGAGGCAAGTCCGAACGAGAGCAGGGTGTGCAGTATCATGACAGGCGGAATGATAGCAGGAAACGTTGTGTCAATGCTGCTGCTTTCCGTGACATTTCTGAAACAGCATCGGAAAAGACATGGTAGCTGTTCGCTGAGCTTTGTAAGGTACGCTTCGCTGTGCTTCCCGATAATGGGAGGAAGTCTGCTTACGGCGATACTGAGCAGCACGAATGACGCTCTCATACCCATATGTCAGCGGCAGCACGGAGATTCTACCGCGGAGGCACTGAGCAAATTCGGGATATTTGAAGCCATTGTAATACCTGCTATTTTCTTCCCGTCGGTAGTATTGTGCTCAATGTCGGGGATAATAGTCAGTGAGACAGCAAGGGCGAAGGCTGCGGAGGACAGCACGAGGATAAGGAGCTTTACCGAGCGCATCATAGCGTGGACACTGATGTTTTCGGTATTCTCTGCGGCAGTTATCATGCGGTTCGGCAGACAGCTCGGCGAGCTTCTTGGCGGAGGAGAGCTGGCAGGCAGCATGATAACGCTGATAGCGCCCGTGATACCGTTCATATACATGGAGATAGTCCTCGAAGCCATAATAAAGGGAATGGGGCTGCAAAGCTTTTCGTCGGTGAATTACCTTATCGAGTATGTTATAAGGATATCGGCGGTGCTTATACTGATACCGCATATCGGATTCTACGGGGTGGTGATATCCTATTATGCAAGTAATATCTTCGGGAACTGCTCGCGTTACATCAAGGCAACAAAATCAGCAGGAGCTCGTCGGGCACTTTGTGGAACAATTCTGCTTCCGATGCTGCTTGCAGGAGTAACGATGACGGTGGGGGAGATGTTCCTGAAACTGACGAAAACAGGCGAAAAAACGGTATTTTCCATGCTGATGTACACGATCTTATGGGGAGCTGCTTACTTCTCGATTTTCTGCTCATTGGGAAAAGTAAAGCTTTTTTGTAAAAGCGGAGAAGATGTTTTTAGTGATACTGCACAACAAACAACTGGCTGTGTAAGATGAAATGTAGAAAATTTTGTGTTAGTATTGCAATTTTTTTATTAATGAATTATAATATTTGTATGCCGTGCATAAAAGACGGATAAACCAATTAAGAGGAGAAACTTTACCATGAAAGAATATGATGTAAACAAGGTCAAAAACATAGCATTTGCAGGCCACAACGGCTCAGGAAAAACTTCTCTTGCTGAAGCGATTCTTTACAAGGCAGGAGCTTCCGACCGTCTCGGCAAGACTGCTGACGGCACAACAGTTTGTGATTACGATCCTGAGGAGATAAAGAGAAAGATCTCAATAGGTACTTCTCTTGCTTCTTTTGAATATAACGATCTTAAAGTAAATCTGCTCGATACCCCAGGCTTATTTGACTTTGCTGCCGAGATGATAGAAGGAATCAGGGCAGCTGATACCGTTATGATAACTGTTTCTGCTAAATCAGGCGTTAAGGTAGGCGCAAGAAAAGCTTACGACGAGGCTGTAAAGCAGGGAAAATCAAAGATGTTCGTCGTTACAAAGATAGACGACAAGGACGCTAATTTCTTCAATGTTCTCACTGAGCTGAAGACCGTTTTCGGTCCTACTGTATGCCCTGTTGTCGTTCCTGTTATTAGCAACGGCAAGATAGTGGAATACGTTAACCTCATTGAGATGAAGTGCTATAAATACGACGATAAGGGCAATGCTATCGAGACAGAAATGCCTACTGCCGAGATATCCGAGAAGTTTGAGTACCGTGTTGACGGACTTGTTGCAGCTGTTTCTGAGGCTGTTGCAGAGACTTCCGAGGAGCTTATGGAGAAATTCTTCGAGGGCGAGGCTTTCACTCAGAAAGAGCTTATCGACGGTATCCACGACGGTATGAACAGAGGTATCATAACTCCTGTTGTTTGTACATCTGCTGCCGATCTCGCAGGTATAGATATGCTCCTGAAGGAGATCGAGCTACTTCTCCCTTCACCGAATGAAGTACACAAGGCAGAGGCAACTGCTAATGATGATATCGCTGAGATAGAGTGTGACGTAAATGCTCCGCTTTCGGCTTTCGTATTCAAAACAGTCGCAGACCCGTTCGTAGGAAAAATGTCATTTATCCGCGTAATGTCGGGTAAGCTCTCAGCTAACTGCGACGTTGTGAATGCTTCTACAGGAAGCAGCGAGAAGATAGGCAAGCTCTACAGCCTCTGCGGCAAGAAGCAGACTGAACAGTCGGCAGCTTTTGCAGGTGACATAGTTGTAGCTTCAAAGATAAGCGCAAATACAGGCGATTCTCTCTGCGATTCTTCAAGAGTTGTCAGATTTGCAGATATGGAATTCCCGAAGCCGTGCTACTCAATGGCTGTAAAGGCTAAGGCTCAGGGTGACGAGGCTAAGATCTCATCAAGTATGCAGCGCCTTACAGAAGAAGACCCGACTCTCACCTACGCTCAGGACGATACCACTAAGGAGCAGATACTCAGCGGTCTCGGTGAGCAGCATATCGAGGTAGCAGCTGCCAAGCTCAAGACCAAGTTCGGCGTTGAGGTCAATCTCACAGTGCCTAAGATAGCTTACAAGGAGACTATCCGCAAGAAGGTTAAGGTTCAGGGCAGACATAAGAAGCAGTCGGGCGGTCACGGTCAGTTCGGTGACGTTTGGATAGAGTTCGAGCCTTGCGTAAGCGATACACTTATTTTCGAGGAGAAGATCTTCGGAGGAGCTGTTCCTAAGAACTACTTCCCCGCAGTTCAGAAAGGTCTTGAAGAAAGTGTCAAGAAGGGCGTACTTGCAGGCTGTCCTGTAGTAGGTCTGAAGGCTATACTGGTAGACGGTTCTTACCACCCTGTTGACTCGTCGGAAATGGCGTTCAAGACAGCCGCTTCTCTCGCATACAAGGAAGGTCTGAGACAGGCTGATCCTGTTATGCTTGAACCTATCGGTGAATTGAAGGTAACTGCTCCTGATGAAAACACGGGCGATATCATGGGCGAGCTTAACAAGCGCAGGGGCAGAGTTCTCGGTATGGAGCCTGTTGGCAATGGTAACACCATGATAATTGCAGAGGTTCCAATGCGTGAGATGCACGATTTTGCAATGTATCTCCGTCAGACCACAAGAGGTCTTGGAAGCTTCACATTCGAGTTTGTAAGATATGAGCAGCTCCCTGCAAATCTTCTTGCAGAGGTAATTTCTTCCGTAGGAGCTATTGAATAAGCAGTTAAGTTTTAGGGGCGAACAGTGTTCGCCCCTACATTTTTTTAGTTAGCAGTGAGTAGTTTATAGGGGCGGACATCCTCGTCCGCTCGTAAAGTCTCAATGCAACCACAAATCACCGAAATGTATGGAGCACGACCGTAAATGTTTTTGTGACACGGGCGATGTAGGTGATTCCCTACAGTGTAGGGAGATGTCAGCAGAGCTGACAGATGGGCGCGGCTCCTGTTGGGAGGCGCGCCCTACATATGATTCATGTTACGTGTTGTGTACATCGCGGGCGGATAATATCCGCCCCTACAGGCTAACAGTTAACGGCTGACGGGCTTTATTCAAATCCGTCCGCGAAAGCGGACATATTAACTCTCAACTTTCAACTCTGAACTCTCAGTTACTAACTTGACAGACTGCCAAAGGCAGCCCCAGTCTGTCGAAAAAGTCCTTATACCAATGAATGGGATTCCAAAGGGACTGTGTTCCTTTGGCAGAGTCCAGAGGCAGCGCCTCTGGTGGGGTGTGGGGCAAGCTTAACAAGCCCGTCC
>Ga0256405_10001363_pt1 | contig 67212 bp, 65 predicted proteins | sample RumenRJG_02DNA_FD_189096 | JGI IMG/M metagenome (GOLD analysis project Ga0256405, IMG submission 189096) | Bovine rumen microbial communities from Lethbridge, Alberta, Canada - RJG_02 | ecosystem: Host-associated > Mammals > Digestive system > Stomach > Rumen | place: Canada: Alberta... | reverse complement strand
CCCCGTGACCTACTACCTCGAACGGAGGAAGTCGCTTTGTTGATTGGAACCGCCGTATGCGGAAAACCGCACGTACGGTGGTGTGAGAGGGTGGATGGAGTTAAAAGGCCATCACTCTACTTTAATTAGAAAAAAAGGCCGCCGAATCGGCGACCTGCATTTTCATTTGCCTTAGTTCTTGAAGGAACGATATCCGCTGTAAAGACCAAGCAAGGCCGCCACAAGGCAGAAGACCGCGGTGAGGATCGAACCGGTGCCAAGGGACACGGTTTCGGCCCAGGAGCTTAAGGGGTTGATCGCGGAGAAGAGGGAAGGGGACATGAACCAGATAATGCCCGCGCCGACGAGTAAGGCCGCGGCCACGCCAAGGGTGATGCCACCGATACGTCCGGGGAGGATGGCTCCGACGATGCCAACGGCGATCGCGGCACACTGGAGAACGAAGGCCACGATAAGGGTGGGGACGGCGGAGAAGCCCTGCTTGCCAAACATCACGTCGAAACAGCTGCCTAAGGTCGAAGGATGTCCCGGGGCGTCGCTTGCGCCAAAGGCGGTCGCGAAGAGGGTGAAGACACTGACGATGGCGAGCACGGTAACGATGATGCCGAGTACGATACTAACTTTGCGATTGTTCATATTAAAAAACCTGCCGTGGATAAATATACCCTGCCTAAGGGTAATGGGCAATATTAGAGTTTTACTCTACTTAGACTCGTTTTCGCCTAGGGTGACTTTGAGTCTATTTGCCTCTTTTCGTTTATGCAGAATGAGCCAAATGATGGGCAAAAGGGTTAGGGCGCAAGCGACCATCGTGACGACGAACATCCATTTGTCGGGTGGTTTTTGGGTCGCACCAGTCGAAGGATCGAACACTTCCGGGGTTTGAAACACGGCGAGAGAAACGTTGGAACCCACGACCATCGGGATCATGACCGCGAAGACCATGCGCACCGATTGGAAGGCCCCGACGTCGTCTTTCGGGGTTAAGTCGCGGATTTCCGCGCCTAAGGCGGCCGTTCCTAGGAGGTAACCGCCGATGAGGAGGATGCCCGCGGCGATGCAAAGGCCAAAGGAAGAATCGAAGACAAACAAGCCGAGGGCTCCGACGAACATGATGAGAATGGCGGGGATCAGGACTTTCATCTTGCCCAGTCGTTCGAGGAAGGCGCCAACCCCGATGACAAGTAAGGCGGCCACGCCAAAGATGATGCCTAAGGCCACCATGAAATTGTTCCCGCCCGTCGTCATTAACGGCAGGTTTTGCATGTAGACCAGAATGTATGGGAGGAAGGAATCGACGCCGATGTTGAAGAACATGAAGGCGAGCAAAGCGATGTAAAGGGACGGATTGGCTTTGATGGTCTTGGGGAAGAATCCTTTGACCATGTGCTTCAGGTATTTGTCTTCCCGGTTGGGCTCGATGTGGTCTTTGGGGAGAAGGAAGAAGGAAACGATGCCCACGACGGTGGTCAAAATCCCAAAGACGAGGAAGAAGATGAGCCATGGCTTGGACATCTGGTTGGCCCAGACGTCGTTTGGGATGTCGCCTTGCGTGCCCGGGATTCCAAGGATCATGCCCACGCCAAGCATCGCCGCTAAGGAGATGAGCGGCATGATCGAAAGGACCGATTCGACGAAGGGGCGGTTCTTTTCGTTGGTTTCATCGGTGACGAAGGCGTTGAACGCCGCATCGTTGGAGGTCGAGCCAAAGAAGGTCATCAAACAGTCGACGATGACGTTCATCACCCCAACAAGCACGATGCCTCTGGCCATGTCCCCGCCGGCGAGGGTTGTCATATTGGACAAGGACATGACGCCGAAAAGGAACACCGTGATGCCCCAAATGGAGTAGCCAAGGGCGATAAAGATCTTCCTTTTGCCTAGTTTGTCGGACAAAGCGCCGACAAAGAAGGTGGTCAATGTCGCCACCACGGCGGAAGCCATCGTCATCCACGTGATGTGGGCGGCGTTATGGGATTGGGAATAGACCCAAAGGTTGATGAAGTTGTTTTCGATGGCCCAGGCGATTTGCCCGAACAATCCGATGAGAATAATCGCGGTCCAACGCCGCGCGCCGAGTTTATCTTGTCGTTCCATATTAAGTATTATCCGTCTTCTTGGGGCGAGGATGGTATAATCCAAACGAAGGAACGCTTATGGATTGGAACCGAATTCCCATCGCAAGCTACGTATTCTTTGGACTGTTTTTGCTGACGAGTGTGGTGCATTTGGTCTTTTGCTTTTTCGAGATGGAACTCCCGCGCAAGATCACCAAATGCTTCACGACGGGCTTCCTTTCCATCGCCTGCATCATCGCGATTCCGACGGAACCGCTGGTGTATCTAGGGTGCGCCTTCTCGATGCTAGGCGATTTGTTCTTGCTGAAAAAACATAAAGTATGGCCCTTTGTCGGAGGGATGGTCTCCTTCCTCGTGGCCCATATTTGCTATATCGCCGCCTTCATCGCGCTTTGCCAGCCGCTCCATTATGGGTATTACGTTTTCTTGGCCGTCTATATGGTGGTCTTCCCCGCACTCTTCTTCCAAGTGGCCAAGCGCATCGTGCACCAAAAGAAGCTCATCTTCGGCGGGACGATGTATTTCGCCGTCTTAACGATGGATTTGATTTGGGCGATCATCGCCTGCTGCAAGGGTCATTTGGATTATTGCTTGCTCTGCACCTTTGGAGCGGCGAGCTTCCTCGTCAGCGACATCTTCCTGACCAAAACGATGTTCCAACGCGACGTGAAAAGGCGCGACTTCTACATCATGGCGACCTACCTGCTCGCCCAAGGACTCATTATCACTGGCTTTACGATGACCTTACTTATGCGATAGCCAAATAGATCTTCAATTTGGCGATGGCTTTGGCGCGGTGAGAGACCGCGTTTTTGATTTCCTCGCTGGCGATGCCTAGGTCCGTATCCGCCTCGACGCTATGGAAGAGCGGGTCATAGCCAAAACCGTTTTCGCCATGAGGCTTTTCTAAGATATATCCCGGGCAATCTCCTTCAAAATACAAGGGTTTTGCACCGATATGGTCCAAATAGCAGATGCAACAATGGAAGTGGGCATTGCGCGGTTTCCCTTCTAGTTTGCTGTTTAAATCAGCGTAGGCGTTAAGGTATCCGCCACAGGAAGAAGCGTAGCGTGCACTGTGGAGTCCAGGAAATCCATCGAGGGCTTCGACTTCTAATCCCGAGTCATCGGCGATGACGGGGAAGGGGACGACTTTGCGAAACGCCTCGGCCTTAAGAAAGGAGTTCTCGCGGTAGGTGGTTCCGTTTTCCTCCACGTCCAAGTCGATGTTCAAATCGGCGGGGGAATAGATGACGAAACCCATCGGGGCGAGGATCTCCCGGTATTCCTTTAATTTGTGTTTGTTGTTGGTGGCGAGGCAAATCTGTTTGTTCATGGTCGCTATTGTAGAGGATAAGGAGGAATGAAAAAAGGCTTGGCAGTGGAACCAAGCCCATCGGTTTGCTCGTGGAGCAGGTGACGGGAATCGGACCCGCATAACCAGCTTGGAAGGCTGGTGTTCTACCACTGAACTACACCTGCGCTGGCGGACCATACGAGATTCGAACTCGTGATCTCTTCCGTGACAGGGAAGCATGTTAGGCCGCTACACCAATGGTCCGAGCGGGGATAAATATACCATAGCCCAAAGCGATGTCCAACAATTAAAAACCCCGAATCGCTTCGGGGCGTTAGCTTTACCTTCCAAGGAAGGAGAGCAGTTTGGGTTTGGGCATGAAGCCAAGGGTGGTCGCTTTGTTTTCGCCATCTTCGAAGCGGATGAGCGTCGGGATGGAGGCCACGCCAAAGCGCTGAGCGAGGACCGGAACCTCATCCACGTCCACTTTAAGGACGGTGAGGTCGGGGTTTTCTTGGGCGACTTGCTCGATGATGGGGCTAAGCATTTTGCAAGGACCACACCAGGTCGCGAAGAAGTCCACGAGGACCTCCCCTTTGGCGACGAGTTCGTCGAATTGTTTGGCGGATTCAATATGGATAATCATGAGATTTGCTCCTTTCGGCAACACTATATCGAAAAAATAAGGAACAGGATAGCCATATGCACCGGGTAATAAAGATAGCTGATCCAGCGCCAGGATTTGGAGTCATATCCGCGTTTCCCGGAATAGAGGTATAACGGCACGATCGCGATCAAACAATACGTCTGGAGTTGCATCAGATAGTTATCGTAGGGGCGGAAGTTATAGCTATAACCGATATAACTGATTCCCCAGAAGACGACGACGATGGCGAAAAGGAACGACACAGCGAGGAGGTTGGTGAGTTTGCGGTAGGAACGGGTCAATTGATAGGCGTCGAGGGTCATGCCCATCGTGGCGACGTATTTGCCGGAAATTCGATCGGCGAGAGGGCGGCAGAAGTAGAAGGCAATGCCCATCAATAATCCCATGAGGCTGTAATCCGGACGGAGGAAGCGCGGGAACCAAGTGATGGTGATGTTCTGCGAATATTCCAATAGTTGGATGACGTAGACCATCACCGCAAAGCCAATGGGCAAAACGGCCAAGGCCTTCTTCCAGGATTTCTGTCGGAACAAGACCAAGGTTAAGACGATTAAGGTTAAGTCCGCGAAGGCATTGCCTCCGATGTCCGCGGGACCAAACTGCGCCCCGGGGATCGCGTATACATAAATGGATAAGATGACGGAGATGATGAGGTGAAGCCCGAGCATCTTGAAGAAGTAGTTCCAGGGCTTATGGGAGAAGTGGGCGCCTTCCGCGGCCATGAAAGCGAAAAGCGGGAAGGCGATGCGCCCGATGCAGCGGAAGACATATGCCATTTGGTAAAGTCCATCGTTGACGCCGAAATAGCGGTTCATCAAAAAGAAGCCCACGTGGTCGAGGGTCATCGTGAGGATGGCGAGGATCTTAAGTCCAAAGCCCGAGAGAATTTGATAGGAGCGTTCTTCGTTCATCGTTATTTCGCTAACATGGTGGTGACGACCGAGATGGTGTTGTTCAGCGCGTGAGCGGTATAGGAGGCGCTTAAGCCAAAGCGGTCATAGAGGAAGGCGAGGGCCAAACCCGAGCCGATGTAACTAGGAAGCGCGGCGAATTCGGTCGGTAAGGAACTACGAAGTTCGGGGCTAAATAGCGCGCTCCAATTGAAATGGACCATGCCAAACACCAAGGCGGAAAGAATGTAGCCAAGGGCCTTTCCTAAGCGCGAGCTGAAGCCGAATAAACCGATGCGGTAGGTGACTTCTTCGCAGAAGGGTCCCATCAATCCGAAGACGATGACACTTAACACAGGCAAAGCCTGAACCATCGCACGGATGGCGGTTTCGTTTTGGTTGACGCCAGGATCAGGCATTCCCGCGGCGCGGAAAAGGACGCCGATGAGGATGTTATAAAGCGTCGTGATGCCAATGAGGGCGAGTCCACCGACGATACCTGCCACATAGCCTTTCCAGTCTTTGAAGCTGGCGAAGAGGATTTTGAATTTCTTCCTTAGGCCAAACAAAAGGCCAAACGCGATGAACACGATTAATTGAGAGGTGCCGTTGACGATGAAATTTGGAATCGGGGAGGAAGCCCATTTGGCGAGCTCTTCGGGGGTGATGCCCGGGTTTTGCATCCGATAGGCCATCAAGCAAATCGCCGCGATGATAAAGCCTAGGATCTGAAGCACGCCGATACCAATGGCGAAGTAAGTGATCTGCAAGTACCAAGGTTCGCGGACTTGGTGGTCGAAATCATGGAAGTCACGCTGTGAGGAATCGAAGTGGCCGCAGTGGGGGCAGACCTTTTCGATGGGGTCGATCGATTTGGAACAGCCGGGGCATGTGATTTTGCGGAAATAGGTTTTCATATCGGGCAATAGTCTACCATGACGAATAAGTGCGCCAACATCAAATCGCTTAAAGCGAACACACGAGTCGGCTACAATTGTTGGCATGCAAGGCGCGGAGAAAAAACGGAAAGTACTCGAGGCAACGCAAGGGATATTCAAGGACCTTGGTTCTTCGTTCGAGTCCACGCTTTATCCCTTAACCGATATCGCCGAGTTCAAGACGCTTTACGATACCTTCAAGAAAGAACATCCAAGAGCCGATCACTATCCCTATGCCTATCGCCTTGGAGCCTATAGCAAAAGCAGTGACGATGGCGAACCAAGCGGCACCGCGGGAAGAGCGATGCTTTCCTTGCTCGAAGACAAAGACATCGATGGATTGCTCATCGTTGCCCGGTTTTTCGGAGGTACCAAACTAGGGGTACCAAGGCTACGCCGCGCCTTTGTCGAATCGGCGTCGAATGCGATTTCCCATGCTCATTTCGGCGTGGAGAAATCCGTGTTCGTCTACGATGTCACCGTGGACTATTCCACGTTCGAAATCCTTAAAAGCAATGCAAAACGGCTCGATTTTTCGCTTTTTAACATTGATTTTGGAATAAATGTGCACGCGCATCTTTCCAGTGGTGCTAGACTAGACGGGCTTGGCGAAAAGCTAGGGATTCTTGCCCTAGATTTAGGCGAGTCAAAAGAAGAAATCCGTATAGAGGAGGAATGAAGGATGATTCCTGCAAGTGAATACCAATATCGTCGCGCAAGTCTGCTCTCTTCGATGGAAGACGAGTCCATCGCGATCATTTTCTCGGGGGTGGGCAAGAAGTGCTCCGCCGATGAAAACTACCCCTTTGAGGTTAACCGTAATTTCTATTATTTGACGGGCATTACCCAAGAAGGGTCTTCCTTGTTGCTCATCAAAAGCGGTGGCGAGGAGAAAGAATATTTGATGATCCTTCCCTTCGATCCCGTCAAAGAGAAGTGGTATGGCAAGCGTTTGACTCCCGCGGAGGCTTCGACGATCTCTGGCGTCCGTAATGTTTTACTCGATTCCGCCCTTGCTTCGCGCGTTGAAACGTTGCTTACCGGAAACTTCTCCGACTTCCCCGCCATCTCGACCGTCTATTTGGATTTGGAAAAGGAACAGAAGATCGGCGAGGACATGGACATTGAGGATTATCGTCATTCCCTCGAAGTGCTTAATCCGCGTCTAAGGGTGGAAGATATTTATCCCTCCATCATCGCGTTACGCCTCGTGAAATCGGATAACGAAATCGCCGAACTGCGCTCCGCCATCGAAGCGACCAAAATTGGCATTGCTTCCGCCATGGCCAAGATCCGTCCGGGCGTCTATGAATACGAAGTCGCGAACGAATTCCATCGCGTCATCAACGATATCTCCGCTTATCAAGGAACTGCCTTCCCAACCATTTTGGCCAGTGGCGTCAATACCACCTGCCTCCATTACCCGACCCCGTTTTGCAAAATCGAAAACGGAGACATGGTCCTCATGGATTTAGGCTCCCGTAATTCCCTCTATTGCGCCGACGTGAGCCGCACCGTCCCCGCCAATGGCACCTTCACCGAACTCCAAAAGACGATCTACTCCATCGTTTTAGGGGCGAATAAAGCCGTCGCGAGCTTCGCCCGTCCGGGTCGCACCATCGCCGAGCTTCAGTCCTTCACGATCGAATATCTTGCTTCGGAGTGCTTGAGCCATCGTTTGATCAACGACAAGGAAGAAATCAAAAACTATTACTTCCATGGCGTCTCCCACCATATTGGCTTAGACACCCATGATCCCGGCGAAAAGACAAAACCCCTCGTCCCGGGCAACGTTATTTCCGATGAGCCTGGCCTCTATTTCCACGAACTAGGGATTGGTGTGCGTATTGAAGACGACCTCCTCATTACCAAAAACGGATGCGAGGTCCTCACCAAAGACATCATCAAGGAAGTCAGCGACATCGAATCCTTCTACCGTCACGGACATTGACAATGAGAAGTCAGGGAAACCTGGCTTTTCCTTTATGTTCAAGGGTTTATGATTCAAAGCGCTTAATCTATAATCGTTGCATATGAAGAAATACATCTTGGCCATTGACCAAGGCACGACTTCGACGCGTGCCATTTTAATCGACCGTAAAGGCAACGCCTTGTATAAGGCGCAGCGGCCCGTGGATTGCCTTTTCCCCGAACCTGGTTGGGTGGAGGTCGATGCCGACCGCGTCTGGATTACCGTCATCGACGTCATCAACGAATTGCTCGTCGTCTCGGGGGCGAGCATGGATGAAGTGGGTGGCATTGGCATCACCAATCAACGTGAAACGACGGTCGTGTGGGACAAGAAAACGGGTAAAGCCGTCCATAACGCGATCGTATGGCAATCCAAACAAACCCAAAAGCTCTGCGATGAACGCATGGATAAGATGACCTTCATCCATTCAAAGACGGGTCTACGCATGAACCCTTATTTCTCCGCGTCCAAGATTCGTTATATCCTCGACCATATCGAAGATGGGCAAGGCCGTGCCGAGCGGGGCGAGCTCCTCTTTGGCACGATCGATTCATGGCTGATCTATAAGCTAACCAAGGGCAAGACCCACGCCACCGACGTCTCCAACGCCTCGCGTACCTTATTATTTAATATCTTCACGATGAGCTATGACCCCGAGCTCTGCGCCTTGTGGAACATCCCGATGAAGATGTTGCCGGAGGTGCGCGATAACTCCTGCGATTATGGCGAAGCCACCTTCTTCTCGGGCAATGTCCATATTCTCGGCGTCGCGGGCGACCAGCAAGCCGCGATGTTTGGACAATGCTGCTTCAACAAAGGCGAATCGAAGAACACCTATGGCACCGGTTGCTTCATGCTGATGAACATCGGCGATACCCCGATTCTTTCCGAGGCGGGCTTATTAACTACCGTGGCTTGGCGCATCAAAGGGAAGACCACCTATGCCTTAGAAGGCTCGGTGTTCATCGGCGGGGCCATCGTCCAATGGCTACGCGATCAGACCCGTTGGTTCGAGGACTCTGCGGATTCGGAATACTACGCTTCCAAAGTAAAAGATACGGCGGGGGTGTATTTCGTTCCGGCCTTCGTTGGTTTAGGAACCCCCTGGTGGGACGATGAGGCCCGTGGGGCCATCTTCGGACTGACCCGTGGTGCCGAGCGTCACCATATCACCCGCGCGGGTTTGGAATCGATCGCCTATCAATCCAAAGACGTCATCGAGGCCATGAAACGCGAAGCGGGCCTGGAATTAGCTTCTCTCCGCGTGGATGGCGGAGCATCCGGAAACGCGTTGCTCATGCAATTCCAATCCGACATCCTCCAATGCGAGGTCCATTTGCCGCGTTGCCTTGAGACCACGGCCTTAGGCGCCGGATATTTCGCGGGACTTGGGTGCGGCTTTTGGAAAAACAAAGAAGACATTCTTTCCTGCCATGAAATCGCGAAGGTCTATACACCCTTGATGAGCGAAGACGAAGCCAAGGAACTTTACGATGGCTGGCTTTGCGCCGTCGCGGCCGCCCGTGCCTTCAAACCCAAGCATCAATGATTTCGTTTTCTTCCTCGCGCCACTACGATAACGCGGTACTCATCGCTCCTTTATGCGAGGAGGAATATTTCGCCGCCTATAAAGAGACGTTTCCCGGAGAACATTTCGATGTTTTTTCTTACGAAGAAATCTGCGCCTGCTTTGAATATGAATGTGATGACCGAGCGGAAAAACTATTGAAGCAATGGTGTGCGCCCGAGGGTGTTTTGCCTTACTTAAAACGCATGAAGGAAGAACATTACAAAGATGATCGGATCAACATTCTTTTGCCCTATGTCCGTTGGTTGAAGAAGGAAGGCGTTTTTCAAAATAAAGTGGATCCTGCGACGATTTTCTGCGGAAAAACGTTGATTATACGGGGCTATTACTCAGGAACGATGATCGCGGAAGCCTTACAGGATTTGCCCAATATTTCCTTGAATTGGGACGTGGGCCGCGCACCCTTAAACGAAGAAGAGCACCCCGTAGATTTCAAAGGCGATTTCGCTTCCGCCGTTAAGACAGTTAGGACCTTTCTTGAAAGCCTACCCAGTAGGGATGACATCGTCCTCCGTTATGAAGGAAATGCTCTCTTGCCAGAGGAATTGAAGGAACTTCCTTTGCTCCATGGACCTTTTGTTCCAACGGGGAAGAAAGTTATCTACATAGAAGAGCAAAACGAAGCGGATGTCGGGGAAGATATTCTCCCTTCTTCCTGCCTTGCCGAATTACGCCTTCCCGATCAAGCGAGGCGGAAAGCGCGAATCATGGAAAACCAGAAGTGTTTCTTACGTCACAGCGCCCTTTTGCTGCGCGTGTTGGTTTAGCCCGATGATTCGGGTATGATAGGCCTATGGAACCCGAAGAGAGATTTCATATGTTGCTCCAGGCAATGGGAGTCCCCGAACGGTATGACCGCGCCTTTTTGTATCGCGCGTTTTCCTTAGCTAGCGAAGGTGCCCAAAACGTTTCCACTTTGGGCCCAAGGGTCGCTAACATGGCGGTGAACCCGGTTCAGCTCACGCTTTATATCGTGAACGAGCATGCTTTTTACCTCACCACCCATCCGGATGTGAAGGAAGAGGAATTGATCCAAAAGGACGAATATCTTTCCTTCCTCGCCTCGGTATCGCTCGATAAATACTGCACGAACGAGCATCTTGCGTTTAAGAACGGTTCGCTGACGTCGCGCTTTTCGCCGTTTATGTCGACCATCGACCTGTATTTGAACTTCATTCTCGGCACCTTGTCCCGGTACAAGAAAAACGATCCCCAGCAGACCCTTGTCGTCGACATCATGTCCAAAGGGTTCAACATCGCCAAATGCGTCGCGACCTTACTCGAAGGTGGTTTTGAAACGGAGGCGTTCTCTTCCTGGCGCACCCTCCACGAAAACGAATGCATCCTGCAGGTGCTCGTGAAGTCGGGTTTGCCCGCGATGAAAGCCTATCTTCGCCACATGCGTTATGCCGCGGCCTTCCGTGGGGCCATCGAAAGCAAGGAGAAGACGGACGAGATCTTCGTCGAGATCAAAGCCAACATGCACGAGAAGGGCCTTAAGTCCAAAGACATGAAACGCTTCATTGAGTATGGCTGGCTCTATGCCGTGATGCCGGATAAGGCCCCAGAGGAAGTGAAACTCAATTTCCGCGATGGCGTGCAAGCCGCCGCGGGGTTATCCCAATATTCCAAAGTCTATGAGATGTCCTCGGAAATCGCCCATAGTTCCCCGCTCCTGATTTATTCGAGAAAGAACTATGTTTTCTATGTCGCCTTGCTTAATCTTTACGAATCCTTCTTCCGCTTGGAGAAGGTGTTCACGACTATCTATATGTCCACGATCTCCGAGCAAGAACGCTCCCATTACGCGACCATGAGAAACCTCTATTATTGGGAGGTTCTCGCCGCCTATAAGGAAATCCAAAAAGCGTTCGGAGCATTGCAAAACTCCGCAAAAAGCGAATAAAAACCCGCACGAACGCGGGTTTTCTTTTATCTTTAGGATCAAACGTCGGCGTAGCAGCTTCCACCGATGAACTCGCGCATGAGCGAGTTGCTTGGAACCCACTCATCCGGCATGTCGATGAAGTATTTGAGCATGCGGATTAAACGTTGGGCGATGGGGAAGTAGGGGGACTCGACTTCGATGGCGCTAAGAAGGGGCAAGGCGTATTTCTTCATGACCGGAAGCTCATAGGAGAGCATCGAGTTATAGACGTAATCCGAACCTTCTTGGCAGGCATAGATCCAACGGAATTCACCCGCGCGGACACTAGGCCACATAGACAAGGTTTCCTCCGTGGAGGAGTTGCGGAACTTGAAGTCGCGGACGATGCGGCGGATGAGGCGGAGGTCGGTGAGGGAGCAGGGGTTATGGTCGTCGAGGTTCATCTGAGCCTGCGGGGCGATGAAGATCTTGAACTTCGCGGACTTCGGGATATCGATGGTCATGCGGTCGTTGAGCGCATGGATGCCTTCGATGATGATCGGCTCGTTCGGGCCGACTTTGATCGTGCGTCCGGCGACTCTTTTCCCTAGCTGGAAGTCAAAGCGCGGCAGCGTGACCGATTCGCCATTGATGAGGTCGAGCATGTTCTGGTTGAAAAGCGGGATGTCGAGGGCCTCGATATGCTCGAGGTCGGGTTTGCCATCCTCGCCAATAGGGGCTTGGGATTTGGGCAAGTAATAGTCATCTAACGAGATGCGGATTGGGTTAATGCCACGGGAAAGCAGCTCGATGCGGAGGCGGTTTGCGAACGTCGTCTTGCCCGAAGAGGAAGGTCCGGCGATGCAAATCAGCGAGATGTGGTCGATGCCATCCTCGATGAGTTGGCCTAATTCGCAAAGCATGCGGTTATGGCGCGCTTCGCAGAGGTTGATGAATTCGATGGGGCCACGGGTCTTGATGGAGCTGTTGATGCCCGCGACGGTATCCGAGCCGACGATCTTGGCCCATTCATGGGATTCGCGGAGGGTGCGGTTGAAGGTGGGGTCGTCTTCAAAGGGTGGGATTTTCCCTTCGAATTCGGCGCGCGGATATTGGAGCATGAAGCCCGGGGAATATAGGCGCAGCTTGTAGTCGTGGATGTATCCCGTGGAAGGAACCATGTGGGAATACATGTAGTCGAGGAATCCATCGCATTCATAGAGGTGGACGATGCGTTCGGGACGGTACTGGAGGATGTCTTTCTTATCGTCGTAGCCGAGTTTGTCATAGACCTTAATGGCTTCGGGGATCGAGACCTTCATGCGGCGAAGGGGGATGTCCGCGGCGATGATGCGGTCGATTTCATGGGTGATGCGAAGAAGCATCGCCGTATTGGCAACGGTATTGCCGAGAGTATTGATGGAGATGCAGCGCGAAACGTTGTAGGAGAAGCGGATCTTCATGTCGGGATAGCAGCGGGCAAACGCCATCGCGACGACATAGCGAAGCGAGGCTTCATATACTTTGATCGCATCGGCGTCGGTGGCTTTGAGCACTTCGATGTTGCAGTCGCGGCTGACTTCGTAGGTGAGTTCGCGAACACGGTTATCGACACGCACCGCGATGGCCCGTTTATCGGGGTCATAGGGGGCGATGATGTCGAGGATGGCCGTCTTTTTGTTTAGGGTGACTTCACGGTCGTTGATTTTCACGGTGAAAGGCATGATGGGGAACCTCCTTAAGGAAAGCCGAGCATTGTACAATGTAAGCCCTTACAAAATCAATCATATCTTTTCGCGCGGTTATATGTATAATTTTTTTCTTGTCAGCGCGAACTTATGCGCGAAAGGAAAGAAAATTATGGCCAAAGCAATGGTTTATCTCCAATCCGGTGGACCGACTGCCGTCATCAACTCCTCGCTTTATGGAGCGGTGCGTGAGGCGATGCAGCACGATGAAATCTCCGGAATCTATGGTTCTCTTAACGGCGTCGAAGGTTTGATCCAAGACGACCTCATCGACCTTCGCGAGGAAGAGGACGAGACCATCGAACTCTTCAAGCAGACCCCGGGTGCGATCCTTGGAACCGCCCGTTACAAAATGCCTTCCGACTTAGGCGACCTCCGTTATGAGGCGATCTGCCAGACGATCCTCAACCACAACATCGGTTACGTCTTCGTCAACGGTGGCAACGACTCGATGGACACCTGCGCCAAACTCGCGAAGCTCTTCACTCAGCAAAAGATCGACTGCAAAGTCATCGGCGTCCCCAAGACCGTCGATAACGACCTCGCAATCACCGATCACTGCAACGGCTATGGCTCGGCCGCGAAATACGTCATCAACATCACCAAGGACATCTGCGTCGACGCCAAGTGCTATAAGAAAGGCAAAGTCTTCATCATCGAGATCATGGGCCGTAACGCCGGATGGCTCACCGCCGCGGTGGACCTCCTTCCCTATTCCAACCGTCCCGACCTCATCTACCTCCCCGAAGACGCCTTCGAAATGGATTCCTTCCTCAGGGATTTGAAATCCATCTATGACCTCAAGGGCCACGTCATCATCGCGATCTCCGAAGGCATCGTCTTCGAGCGCGACACCTCGACCACCCGCATCGACGCCTTCGGCCACATCCAACTCGGTGGCGCCGCCGACGCCCTTGCGACGATCGTCGAGAAGCGTTTGGGCCTCCCGACCCGTTCGGTTGAGCTCTCCTTGCCTCAGCGTGCCGACCCGGTCTTCATCTCCAAGACCGACCAAGACGAAGCCATCGCCTGCGGTGCCTTCGCCGTCAAGAGCGCTCTTAAGGGCGAAACCGCCAAGATGGTCATCATCAAGCGCGTCTCCAACTCCCCGTACAAAGTCGAACTCGCCCTTGCCTCCGTCGACCAAGTCGCCAACGCCGAAAAGAAGGTTCCGACCTCGATGATCGCGGGCAAGACCCACATGGACAAGAGCTTCCGCGAATACCTCGAACCGCTCATCCAAGGCGAAGTGTATCCGAAGTTCGAAAACGGCATTTACAAGACCGCCGTCTTAAAGAAAGTCAAAGCGCGCTAAGAAAAGCGAATAGAAATGCCCCCATAAGGGGGCTTTCTTTTTCTCATTTTGAATGGCAAGATTTAGTAGTCTACGTTCAACTTATGGAAAAACTGGTCACAAAGTATCGAAATTGGAGCGAACTGAAACAAAACCTCTTCCTGCTCCTCGTCATTACGCTCGTGAGCGCGCTTATTTCCGTTATTTTCATTTTCTTTGATAACGTCGGCGTCTTACTCGGCTGGCTTCTTGGCTCGCTCGTGAATCTTTTCGCCTATTTCACCATCCATAAAGGATCGGCCTTCATCCTTGGCTCGGCGGATCATCCTGGTCGCGCGGCTTGGTCGGTCCTATGGTCGTTCCTGCGCCTTGCTTTTTATGCGGGCGCGCTTGTTATTGCCGGGTTCGCCTCGTTCCGCTGGGGGAGCCTCGCCCATGGGTATTGCAATTTCATCTCCACGGCTTTGGCCTTGACGCCAACCTGGATCGTCCTCGCGCTTTCCCTCATGTTCCGCAATAGCCGCGCTCATAGGGAAGCGAAGGAGCAGGGGAAGGACCATGAATAACCTCTTGTTCCTGCAAGATCCCATTTCGGATATGGTGGAGTCGTTCAAAGACCCCACCTTCCGCATCGGCGGCCCGACGATTTCCTCCCTCGTCATCATGGGAATCGTGGCGATTTTGGCCATCATCGTGGGAATCCAAGCCCATTTCCATGATCCGATGAAGCCAAGCAAGGGCCTTTTAGGACTCGCGGAAGGGTTCGTGGATTATCTCCAACGATGGACCCGCGACACCATGGGGCATGAACCCGGCCATTGGCCCGGATATTTCTTCACTTTATTCATCTATTTGTTTCTGGCCTTCATCTGGTCCATCACGGGATTCCCCTCGGTGATTGATACGTTGATCCTGCCTTTGGCTTTGTCGTTAGTGATGTTCGTGCTCATCCAGGTCACCGCCCTCCGTTACCAAAAACTCAAGTATTTCCATCGCTATATCGAGCCGATCGCGATCTTCCTGCCCGTGAACCTCATCACGATGTGGACGCCGATCATCTCGACGACGCTTCGTATGTTCGGCAATTGCTTGGCGGGCTCGGTCATCATCGGGCTTGTGAACTGGGCGCTGAAAAACGTCTCCATTGCGGTCTTTTCCGGCATGGCGAGCGCTTACGCTGCCTCTGGGGCGGTCATGGTCAATGCCTATGATTCTCCCGCGGCCATCTTCTTCTCCCCCATCGCCATTGGGGTGTTGAATCTTTATTTCGCCTTATTCTCCGGGTACATCCAAACCCTGGTTTTCGCTTCCCTTAACGGCGTGTGGATCGGCAACGAAATGCCGGAACTGAACGCCATGGGATACGCGGGACAGGTCACCCGTGCCCCGGCGAATAAGTGAAAGACCATATCAGGAGGTAATGAATATGGGTCTCATTCAGATTATGACGGCACTTGCTGAAACCGTCGGCAACAACAACCTCGGTCTTGTTGCAATCGGCGCGGGCATCGCGATCTTCACCGCGGGCCTTAGCTCCGTTGGCGAAGCCATGATCGCATCGAAGGCGATCGAGGCGATGTCGCGTAACCCCGAACAGCAGAGCAAGATGCAATCGACCATGATCTTGGCTATCGCCCTTGACGAGTCCTGCGGTATTTATGCCTTGATCATCGCCATTTTGATCATCTTCATCCTCGGCGGAAAAGCCTAAGGAGCGTGGAACAACCCATGGCAAACAAAAAACGTTGGTTATGGATTGTTTTGCCTCTTGCCACGGCAAGTCTTTTCTCTTGCTCGGGCCAGCCGTTTCAGGATTCGGACTTCATCAATAAGATCTTCCCCAATGGCTATTGGGACTTCCTCATCCAGCTGATCGCCTTCATCATCTTGCTTCTACTGGTGTTCTTCATCGGGTACAAGCCCGTGAAGAAGATGCTCCAGAAACGCCATGACGCGGTCAACGCGATGATCGAGGACGCCAAAGCGAACCAAGCCGTGGCGAAAAAGGCCGCGGAAGAATCCGCCCAAGTCATCGCCGAAGGGAAAGAGGAAGCCCAGCGGATCGTCGAAACCGCCAAGCGCCAAGCCGAGCTTTCCGCCCAAGCCATTTTGGCTAAAGCTAAGGAAGACGCGGCGATCAAGCGCCAGCGGGCCGAAGAAGAGATCGAAGACGCTAAGCGCGCCTCGAAGGAAGAAGTGCGACAGCAAATCGTCGACGTGGCGATGCTTGCCTCGAAGACGTTGCTTGGTCGCGAAGTCAATAGCGCGGACAATGCCCGCCTCATCGAAGACTTCGTCGACGAAATGAAGGAGGAGTAGCCAAGTAATGGATGAGCGAACCCAAAACTATGCGCAAGCCCTCTATTCGTTGCTTACTTCGTCGGAGCGCGAACAAGCACTAGAGGCATTACGGCAAATCTGCGTTGATTTTCAAAACCAGCCGCAGTTTGCGCGTCTTTTGCGTTCCTATAGCCTTTCCGCATCCGAACGTAAGAGCGTCTTGCTTCAGACTTATGGCAAAGCATACTCATCCATTCCGCATCTACTCTCGTTTCTCCAGGTCCTATGCGACCATCATCGAATGGGCGAGTTGCCGGGGATTACCCGGGACTTCGCCTCGCTTCTTAACGCCGATACGGGCGTGAAAGAAGGCCTTGTCTATAGCGCGGAGAAGCTTAGCAAGGAACAGCTCAAAGACCTCGAGGAGGCGTTTGCGAAACGTCTTGGCTCGAAGGTCTCCTTATCCAACGTCGTCGACCATCGTTTGCTCGGTGGGGTCAAAGTGGCGATTGATGGAAAAGTGTTCGATGGAAGCCTCGCCTCCAAACTCGAGGGCTTGCATCGCACGTTGAAAGGAGGATCCCTCTCATGAAGATCGATTCCAAGGAAATCTCCGCCTTAATCAAGGCGCAGATCCAAGGGTACGAATCCCGTTTAGAAACCGACGACGTCGGCACGGTCATCAGCGTGGGCGATGGCATCGCGCTTTGCTATGGCTTAGACCAGGCGATGCTTGGCGAATTGCTCGTCTTCCCCAATGACGTGACCGGCATGGTCATGAACCTCGATAGCGAAGACGTCGGCGCCGTGCTTTTGGGCCCCGATACCAAAATCGAGGAAGGCGACACCGTCAAACGCACCCACCGCGTGGTGGAAGTGCCCGTTGGCGATGGTTTGCTTGGCCGCGTGGTCAACGCGCTTGGCTTACCGATCGACGAAAAGGGGCCGATTGCCTATTCGAAAACCCGTCCGATTGAGCGTATCGCCCCCGGCGTCATGACCCGTAAGTCGGTCGATACTCCTTTGGAGACCGGCATCAAAGCGATCGACGCGATGATCCCGATTGGCCGCGGACAGCGTGAACTCATCATCGGGGACCGCCAGACGGGCAAGACCTCCATTGCCCTTGACGCGATCATCAACCAAAAGGACAAGGGCGTGAAATGCATTTACGTCGCGATCGGCCAAAAGAATTCCTCCGTTGCCTCATTGGTGGATAAGCTCCGCGAACTTGGCTGCATGGATTACGTGACGGTCGTTTCCTCTTCTGCCTCCGAAGCCGCGCCCAACCAATACATCGCCCCTTTCGCGGGTATGGCCATGGCCGAAGAATGGCTCGAAAGCGGGCAGGACGTCCTTATCGTCTTTGACGATTTGTCCAAGCACGCGGTGGCCTATCGCACCTTATCGTTGCTTTTGAAGCGTTCTCCGGGACGCGAAGCCTATCCTGGCGATATCTTCTATCTCCATTCCCGCTTGCTCGAACGTGCCTGCCGCCTCGCTCCTCAATATGGTGGCGGTTCCATTACCGCTCTTCCAATCGTCGAGACCCAGGCGGGCGACATTTCCGCCTATATTCCCACCAACGTCATCTCCATCACCGATGGTCAGATTTTCTTGGTCACCGATTACTTTGCCTCCGGCCAGCGCCCGGCGGTTGATTCGGGCTTCTCGGTAAGCCGTGTCGGCTCCAGCGCCCAAACCAAGGCGATGAAAGCCGTGGCGGCTTCGCTAAAGATCGAACTCGCGTCGTATCGCGAAATGCTTTCCTTCTCGCAGTTTGGCAGCGACCTCGACGCATCCACGAAGAAGATCCTCGCCCACGGTGCCGTACTCATGGAGACGCTTAAGCAACGTCAATACGCCCCTTACCCGATGTGGAAGCAGGTCGTGGAGCTTTTCGCGGTCAAGAACCGTTATCTAGACGACCTTCAGCCCAAGGACGTGCGCCCGTACCTCGATGGGCTTCTTGCTTCCATTGAGGCCTCCCATCCAGAAATCATCAACCAGCTCATCGAGAAAAAAGCCTTCGACGATGCCTTGACCCAAGCGCTGAAAGACGCGATTACGGAATACGCGAAAGGACGATAGTCGATGTCGTTAGGACTGAACAAAACAAAACGCCGCATCGCCTCGATTCAGTCGACGCAGAAGATCACCAAGGCCATGGGCATGGTCGCGACGGTGAAGCTCAAGCGTTTTCGTTCGGTCTTAGACAAAGGAAAAGAATACGCCGACGGGTTACGCGAAACGATGGGGGAACTCTTCCTTCACGACTTCGAAACCAGGACCCATTACGGCAGTGAGAACGAGGAAGTCCAAGGCTCCCTCTACATCGTCATTACCTCGAGCCTTGGACTATGCGCGGGCTATAACAACAACATCTTCAAATATGTCGAAGAACACGTCGACAAGGAACATGACATCATCGCCCCTCTTGGGGAACGGGGCAAAGCCCATTTCTCCCACGACCCTTCCTATAAGAACGTGGAACTGGATTTCCCCAATGTCGATAAAGTGTTCGACGCCAAGCAGATCAACGCGCTTTGCTTGCAGATCAAAAACCGCTTCAATGAGCGAAAAATCCGCAAAGTCGTCCTTATTTTCACCGAATACATCAACTCGATTTCCTTCGAGCCAAGGGAAGAGACCTTGCTCCCTGTGCAGATTACGCCCACACCACGAAAAGACGAGGACTATTGCCCTCCGATCTTCGAGCCTAGCGCCAGAGAGCAAATCCACCTCTTAATGCCTTATTACCTTGGTGGGGTACTCAACCACCGAATCGCCGAGTCGCAACTAAGCGAACAGGCAAGTCGCCGCAACGCCATGGATAACGCCAACGACAACGCCGACGAATTGCTCAACAAACTCACCATCGAATACAACAAAGCCCGACAAAGTGCCATCACGCAGGAGATCGTCGAGGTTGTATCCGGCGCCTCAAACGCCACCAAATGAAAGGAGACATGAACATGGAAAAACGTGTCAAAGAAGATTTGATTGGAATCATCGTGCAAGCGGTGGGTCCGGTCATCGACGTCAAGTTCGAGGACAAACATTTGCCCGAGATCCTTACGGCGCTTCGCATTCCTTTGGAGAAAGGCAAATCGCTCACCGTCGAAGTCATGCAGCATATCGGCGACGACGTGGTGCGCTGCGTGGCCATGGGCCCGACGGATGGACTTCGCCGTGGCATGGAGGTCATCAACACCGAAGCTCCGATTTCCGTTCCCGTTGGCAAAGAGACCTTGGGCCGTATGTTCAACGTCCTTGGCGATACCATCGATGACCAGGAAATAGGGGATGTCGCAAAATGCAAGAGGATGCCGATCCATCGTCCTGCCCCGACTTTCTCCGACCAATCGGTCTCCCATGAGATTTTGGAGACGGGCATCAAAGTCATCGACCTTCTTTGCCCTTATGTCAAAGGTGGCAAAATCGGCTTGTTCGGTGGTGCGGGCGTAGGCAAAACCGTCCTGATCCAGGAATTGATCTTCAACATCGCCAAAGAGCATAACGGAACGTCGGTGTTCGCGGGCGTTGGCGAGCGTAGCCGTGAAGGCAACGACCTCTATTTCGAAATGAAAGGCACGGGCGTCTTGAATAAGACCGCTTTGATCTTCGGCCAGATGAACGAACCGCCCGGAGCGCGTATGCGTGTCGCTTTAAGCGCCTTGACGATGGCGGAATATTTCCGTGACGAAGAACACCAAGACGTGCTTCTGTTCATTGATAACATCTTCCGTTTCACCCAGGCCGGTAGCGAAGTTTCCGCGCTTCTAGGGCGTATGCCTTCCGCCGTCGGTTATCAGCCGACCCTAGCGACCGAGATGGGTCAGCTTCAAGAGCGCATCACTTCCACCAAAGACGGCTCGATCACCTCGGTTCAGGCCATTTACGTTCCGGCCGATGACTTCACCGACCCCGCCCCGGCGACGACGTTCTCCCATTTGGACGCGAAGACCCTTTTGGACCGTAACATCGCTTCGCTTGGCATCTTCCCCGCGGTGGACCCGTTAGAGTCCTCTTCCAACGTCCTTGATCCCAACATCATCGGCGAAGAGCATTACGAGGTCGCCCGTGGCGTGCAGCGCTTGTTGCAGCGTTACAAAGAGCTTCAGGACATCATCGCGATTTTGGGTATCGATGAACTTTCCGATGAGGATAAGGCCGTCGTTAGCCGTGCCCGCAGGGTCCGTAACTTCTTATCGCAGCCTTTCCATGTCGCCGAAGCGTTCTCTGGAAACGCGGGCATTTACGTCCCACTTAAGGAGACCGTGCGTTCGTTTAAAGCGCTTCTTTCGGGCGAATATGACTCTTATCCCGAGTCCGCGTTCTTATATTGTGGAACGATCGAAGACGTGAAGAAACACGCGGAGGAAATGGCCTAAATGGCATCGTTCCCTCTCATTATCCGCACGATGCATGGCACCGCCTTCGAAGGCGAGGCTTTGTCGATCCTCGTCCCTACGACGCAGGGTCCTTTGGGCATCGAACCAGGATATACCAACTTCATCGGCGCGATCGCGAAGGCGGGGGTGCTCAAAGTCGTCACCGCAGACCGGACGCGTTATTTCGCGATTTTCGGTGGGGTGGTGGATGTGCGTAAGGGAGAACGCGTCGATATCTATAGCGAGGAAGTCAATGACGGATTCGACATCGACTTAGCCCGCGCAATCGCCGCGCGTGACCGTAACTTAGACCGTATTTCTAAGCGTGAAGAAGGCATCGACATCATCCGTGCGAAGGCCAAATTAGCGAAGGCGTTGGTCCGAATTAGCGTGAAAGAACTCAGCGAAGGCCGTCAATAAAGGGCTTTCTTTTTCTACCTTTTTCCTATGTGTGCTATATTCGATGCATGAACTTTGTTTTTATTTCCCCTAATTATCCGAGACGATTCTACAAATGGGTGGAGGCTCTTCGTGCCCATGGCATCAATGTTTTGGGCATCGGCGACTCCCCGTATTACGACCTTGAACCCCGCTTAGTGAATTCACTGACTGAGTATTATTACGTTGGCGATATGAACTCGCAGACCGCCATGAATGATGCGGTGGGTTATTATGAGCGGAAGTATGGCAAAATCGACTTCATCGAATCCAACAACGAATGGTGGTTAGAAGAAGACGCACGCCTACGCGCGGTATTTAATGTGGACACGGGTTTCCATCCCGAGGACATGCAACACATCAAAGCCAAATCCGCGATGAAGGAATACTTCCGTAAAGGCGGTGCGAAGACAATGCGATATCTCGTCGTTAATGGGCCCCAAGACAAAGAAAAGGCTTTGGAGTTCATCAAGACCGTCGGCTACCCTGTCTTCGTCAAACCCAACATCGGCGTGGGCGCTTCCGAATCCTATTCCTTAAAGACGCCAGGTCAGGTGGACGAATTCTTCTCGAAAGAACTACCCGAACCTTACATCATGGAAGAATTCGTCGATGGGCGCATCGTTTCCTTCGATGGCATCTGCGACTCCAAAGGCGAGGTCGTCTTCTGCTGCACCGACCATTTCCCCGTTCCCATTGATAAGCTCGTCAACCAAGGGCTCGACCATATGTACGTCAACGTCCCATTCCAAAAGGAAATGATCGACGTCGATCCGAAGCAATTTGAGAAAGTGGGGCGCTCGGTCGTCAAAGCGTTTGGAATCAAGAGGCGTTTCTTCCATATCGAGTTCTTTGTTTTGAACCAAGATAAGCCAGGCCTTGCCAAAAAGGATGAATTCGTGGCTCTTGAATGCAATATGCGTGCCCCCGGTGGCAACACCCCGGACTTAATCGACTTTGGTAGTTCGGTCTCGGTCTATAACATCTACGCCGACATCATCGCCTATGACGAAGTCCGTACGAATCTGAATCTTCCGAAGTATTACGCGGTCGCATCGCACCGCCGCGATACGCTTTCCTATGTTCATTCCATCGATGAGATCTATCGGAAGTACGATGAGAACATCCGTATGTCCGGCCGCTACCCGAAAAACATCGCGCAGGCGATGGGCGACTGGTATATCTTCGCGACCTTCGACACGATGGAAGCAGTGTACGAGTTCGATTCCTTCGTCCGCGCGAAAAACGACTAATCCTGATAATACGATTTGATAAGGCTCTCCGCCTCGCTGGGGGAGAGCTTTTCGTCATAGGTGGAAGTAAGGGTATTATGAGAAATCACGCCCAACGACTTGGCGTCTTTAAGAACGCTTGCTTTTGCGAAGTCTTCGGCATTCCACGAAGAGCAGGAAACAATCGCGGTCATCTTCTTGGAGACGAGGGCAAGCGGATAAATCGCGGAATAGAAATAACTCGTATCACCAGTTCGATCTAAGTAGAAAATAGTGTCGTTTTGCGCGCTAAACGAGGCAAAAGACGCCGGATTTGCAAAGTGAAATAAGTAGGGGAAATTGAGGATTTCCTTAAAGAAAGATTCCTGCGTATCGCGGGATTCGCGGTGATCCATAAAGGAAATAGGAACCGCTTTTTGTTCCTGCTTTAGTAAGAAAAGAGAAGGGGTATAGATCGAACCATTCACGCGGATATTGCTCCAAGTGGGATAACGTTCCAAAAGGTTTTCCAATGTCTGGAAGCCCTCGGCCTTATCCGTGAAATTGATGCCGAAGCATTCCACTCCCGAAGTCAAAAAGAAACGGACCATTTCGTCGTGGACGTTTTGGCACGCGCGGCAATCCTCGCGGTGAAGGTAAAGCAAGACTGGTTCGTTGTTATCGACGCGAGAAGAGATATTCGAAACCACGTTATCGTGAATCAATACTTCGTCATAAGAATAGGCAACCCCTTCTTTGGTGTAGTTATCGCCGTTACGGGAAACATAGGGCGTTCCTTCCTTATTCTCGTTTGGGAAACGTCCCAAATCGATCCGAGCAGGACCCTCGCCACAGCTATTTAAGGCAAGGAGGGAAACTAGTAGCAAGAAAGGCGCGCGTTTCATTCATCCCCCTCCATCAAATGAGCCTCAAAGCGGAAGAGGAAACGCTTCTTCCTTCTACGCGCTTCGGCGGAGAACCTTTTTTGCTTGGTTTCGTGGAAGCGAGCTTGGGAGTAGTAATAAGAAAGCGCGTCGACGAAAGCGACGGTCGTCTCCAGTTCTTCGTAACTATATGGGGACTCCAAACTAAGGGAACAAAAACGCGAGAGGCATTTCCTTGAAAGAGTGGATTCAAGGTCGAGCCCCGACACCATGCAGGCAAGGTCATAGATCGGCGCGTTGCGTCCAATCCAGGAAGAATCGGTGAACGCGACGCCTTCCGGGGTGAGCAAAATGGTCTTTTGCCCGATGGCGTTATGGGATAAGACCAAGGGGCGCGCATCATAGATTTGCTTAAACCCGGCGACGATTTGGGCTTCGAACTCTTTTGGCAACGGGTTCTTCGCAAGCTTTTTGTATTTCCAAAAGCGGTCGAAGGGATCGAAGGTGATGTTGGGTACTTCAATCGCGTGCAAGGCGACGATGGAATTGATGATGTCCTCACACATTTCCAAGGTCGCTTTCGCCCCCATCGTGGGACGCTGACCATCGATATAGGCATCGACTTTGTCGTTGTTGCTGTTGTAGTAAATGAAAGCGGGAATCGGCACGACGATGTTCTTGTTCGCAAGGAACTTATAGAAGGCGAATTCGTTGTTCTTTTTAATGAATTCGGCATCGGTTTCATTGGGTTTGGTAATGCGCACGACCAGCCCAAGGTTGGCCAAGAAAAGATCGTTATCGTGCTCCCCTTCGATTGGGCGAATGGAAAATACGGGAGTGTTTAGATCCTTTTCCAAAAGATGGATGGCCTGATCGAGGGTGCTCATTTGGATTCTCCTTCGGGCAAGATGCTTTCAATGGCTTGCTTCACCTTGGGCGAGACGGATTTGAAGGATGCGCTGCGATAGTTTCCTAAAATCACTTGTCCCGGGACACTGCCACGGCGGATGTTCCGATGCTCCGTGAATTGGACCTCGCCATCGTTTTTATGGGCGAGACAAAGAACGATCTCCCCCGCGATGTTCATGTCTTCGTCGCTTGGGTTAACTCGAGGCAAAATCACGTGGGCGCCGAATTGGTCTTTGAGATGGAACCATAGGTATTCGGGCTTGGTCGCGTAGAAGAAGGTCAGGCTATCGTTTTGCCTGGCCGAACGTCCAAAGTAGTAGGGGCGTCCATCGATGTTCACGACATAGGGAAGCTGGTGACTGCTCTGCTGAGCTTTCTTTTTGGGCTGCTTCTTACCATTCGGTTTTTCCACTAAATGGGACAAAGTGTCTTCATCCGCACTGGAGGCGAAATCAAGCAGCTTGGTCGCCTCAAGGAGTTCTTTTTCCGCTTTGGCCCTATTTTCCAGACCTAAGTTCACCGCGTTTTTGGCTTTCTTGGCCTTCTTGAAGAAATCTTCCGCGTTATCGTGGATGGACTTTAGGGGATCAAGAGGGACTTTGGTTCCGTAATAATCGAAATGGTCTGCGCCTTGAGGAATCTCTTCGGCAAAAGTGAACAGGTAGTTACCATATTCCCCGTCATGAAGATGGGATTTGCCTTTTTCGATGTCGGCGTTGATTTGTTTGATTTTGCGCTTTAGGGATTTGACGTGTCCGTTTTGATGGCGGAAGAATTCTTGGAATAATTCGTTTTTGCGGCGGGAGAGCATATCTTGCTGCTTTTGCTCACAATTACGGAAATACGCTTCGACGTCAAAGTCTTCCTCTTCGACGGGGAAGTCGCCTTTCTTTAAGGGCGGCTCATATAGGATGCCATGGAAAATAGGCCGTGGGTCGGTGAAGGAATTCGGACGGAAGGCAGCGAGGATTTTCCCTTCGGCGTCAAGTAATGCCATATTGGCCTTCGTCGGGATTAGTTCTAAAACCAAATCGAGGCGTTCTTCTTGGAAAATATCGTTTACCGCGGAGAAACGAAGGCGGATGACGCGGTCATCGTTTACGGCTTCCGCCCCTAAGAACAAGGCGCCGGAAAGGCGCTTCCGGAGCATGGCGGAAAGGGGAGTGGACAAGGATGTTTTTCCTTCTTTGTCCTCCGTGATATAAAGGGCGGGATTTTGGTTATCGAGGCTGATCATGACTCTCCCCACGCGAGGTAAAGAAAAAGCGAAGGCATCCTTTCCGAACTGGATGATTTTGCTCACGCGTCCACCGGATAGCTTGGTGAAGTAGGCGGCAAGGCTCTGGATTTGACTCACGCGAAGTGCCATAACGCAAATTATACCAGCGCGTAACTGCTAAAGGCAGTGTGGGGCTAGCGAAGGGAAAATTCGTCAATTTATTGCATTGCGTAAATCAGGTCACTATAGTTTTCCCATGGGAAAAGGCAATTTGATAATCCTCTCGGGTCCTTCTGGCGTAGGCAAAGGAACCGTACGTAAAAAACTCTTCGAAGACCATGGCGCTTCGTTTTATTACTCCATTTCGATGACCACTCGTTCTCCGCGCCCTGGGGAAGTGGATGGGAAAGACTATTTCTTCGTGACAAAGGAAGCGTTTCGAAAAAAGGTCGAAGAAGGCGGATTTCTGGAATGGGCCGAATTCGTCGGCAATTGCTATGGCACTCCGGAAGACGTCGTCAACTCCTATTTGGAAAAGGGTGTGGACGTGCTGCTAGAAATCGAGACCAACGGGGCCAAACAAGTCATGGCCAAGCGCCCTGACGCCATTTCCATTTTCCTAGTCCCTCCAAGCTTTGAGGAACTTGAATCGCGCATCCGTGGCCGGTCCACCGAAGACGAGGAGACAATCCAACGTCGTCTCCAAAAAGCCCGCAGCGAACTGCAGTGCGCCAGCCAATACCGTTACGTCGTCAAAAACGACACCGTCGAGAACGCGGCCAACGAAATCGCCCGCATCATGGCCTCGGCGCACCACTGATTCGTTTCCGACTCCTTTGATATAATTTCTTTGCTATGCAAATCCTTTCGGTGTTGATTCAGCATCCTAAGATGTCGCTCGACCGTGGGTTTTCCTATCTTTATGACGGGGAGGAAAATGTCAAACCCGGAAGCCGTGTGGTCGTGGAATTCAACCACCAACGCCTCATGGGCTATGTCGATTCCGTTTCGCAAAGCGATTTGTCCAAAGAAGAACTATGTGAGCTCAATGGGCTCGAACTTTCCTTTATCGCGGAGCTGATCGACCATGAGCCTTTGCTCAACGAAGAACTAAACCGCCTTTGCGACGAAGTGGCCGAATATTACCTCGCCCCAAAGATCTCCGTGCTCCAAGCGATGCTTCCCGCTTCGTTAAAGCCATCGATCTCTTCGCTCAAGGGACCAAAAGTCGCCTATGAGAAATGGGTCGAGATCGTCGACGAACAGGAGGAAGGCTTAACCGACAAACAAAAAGAAGCGCTGCGCCTTATCAAAGCGAACAAGTCCATCCTCAAAAAGGAAGCCGGAAGCGACGCCGTCGTCGAAGCGTTAATCAAAAAGGGAAAGGTCCGTGTATTCAAAAAGGAGAAGGACCGTTTCCTTATTCCCGAATACGAAAAAGAACAGAAACCCCATAGCTTGACGATTGCCCAAGAAGAAGCGGTGGCCAAAATCCAATCCTGTGAGAAGGAAGTCGTGCTTCTTCAAGGCGTTACGGGCTCGGGCAAAACCGAGGTCTATCTCAAACTCAGCGAAGAATATTTAAGGCAAGGCAAGAACATTCTCATGCTCGTGCCGGAGATCTCGCTTACGCCGATCATGGTCGAGTATTTCTCAAGGCGTTTTGAAGGGGATGTCGCCATCTTGCATAGCGAACTGACCCCCGCGGAAAAATACGATGAGTATCGGCGCATCGCCAAGGGCAAAGCCCGCGTCGTCGTCGGTGCGCGTTCGGCCGTCTTCGCTCCCTTGGAGAACATTGGCCTCATCATCTTGGACGAGGAACACGTCGAATCGTATAAACAAGACAATCTTCCCTATTACCACGCTCGTGAAGTCGCGATTATGCGCGCCAAGCATTTCGGAGCCAAAGTCGTCTTAGGTTCGGCGACCCCTTCCTTCGAAACCAAGGCTCGCGCGATGAAGGGCGTCTATGGCTATGCGGCTTTGACCAAGCGCATCAATGAACGTGCCTTGCCCAAAACGACCATCCTTGACTTAAAAGACCGCCGCATCATGATGCCCGGGGACATCGTTTTCTCCAAGGTGCTCGTAAACGCGATCAAGCAGCGTCTAGAAAAGAAAGAACAAGTCATCCTTCTCATCAACCGCCGTGGTTATAGTTCCTATGTTACCTGCGCCCACTGCGGTGAGATCTTCACTTGCCCCTCCTGCCATGGCAACTTGACCTATCACCGCGAGGATGAATTGCTCAAATGCCATCATTGTGGATACGTCACCGCCTATCCCGAGGCCTGCCCCAAGTGCGGATCGAATAAGATCATGAGAGTCGGCTTTGGCACGGAACGCATCGTCAAAGTACTCAACGAATATTTGCCGCAAGCGCGCGTTTGCCGCTTGGACAGCGATGTAGGAAAAGTACGCAAAAAGGTAGCGAAAACCCTGCAGGAATTCCGCGAATTCCAATACGATGTGCTCGTGGGAACGCAAATGGTGGCGAAAGGGCATGACTTTCCTAACGTCACGTTGGTGGGCATGGTTCTTGCCGATATTGGCCTATCCTTGCCTACTTATCGAGCCAGTGAACGGACGTTCGAACTCATCACTCAAGCGGTGGGCCGCAGTGGCCGAGGCGAGAAAGTGGGGGACGCCCTCATCCAGTCCTATAACCCGTTCCATTATGCGGTGACTTTGGGCGCGAAACAGGATTACGAAACCTTCTATCAAAAGGAAATGCAGCAGCGTCGCATCACCCAATTCCCGCCCTATGTTTTCCTACTCGCCCTCAAGTTCTCCGCGAAGGTGGAGGAGCGTTGCGTCCGCGCCTGCGTCGAGTTCAAACAGGATCTCGAAAACCGATTTGGCTCGGACATCACGGCGATTGGACCCGTCGCCCCTTATTACGCGTTCGTCGGCGATTCGTATCGTCGCACCCTCATCATCAAGACGAAAGTGCCTCAGGAAGTGAAGCCTTATTTAGGCGATTTGGTGCATACGATTTCCGGCAAGGGCGGCATCAATATCGAATGTGACGTGGACCCCCTCGATTATTAAGATGGCTTGTGATAGAATATCACAGTTATCTGAGGTCCTCTGTCGATGATTACGATTCAAGTACTTGGCCTAGACCAATTCGTGGTCGGCCGTTATTCCCGAGAGAATTCGGGCAACATCGCCCAACTTTTCGAGTGTGGCGATGAGCTTATTTCTTTTTACGCGCCTAACGCGATGATCTTCCATAACGGGGTGGAACAAACCAGTTGGAACACCCTCGTCATCGTGCGCGCTCCTAAGAGGTACCACGTCTTTGAAAAAGCGGTCGCGGACTACTTGATGAAGAGCCTTGCGCTTTTCTCCATCAACGTGGAAGTCCAATTCGACTACTACGAAGACAACCACCGTTATAGCTACGTCAACAAAGAATATCCTCGCTTCATCACCAGCGACGAGATCCGCGACGATGGAGCCACGATGGAATTCGGCGATGTCCCCGAGATGATGGAAGGGGAGGAAGAGGAAGATGAGGAATGTGACTGCGGCCACGAACATCATCACCACCACGAAGAAGAGATTTACCTCGGCAATGCCTTCGAAGGTTTCGAGGAGCGTTACGAGGAAAGCCTGAAGAAGAAAAACTAGGAGGCGCCCCATGATCCCAGAGTTTGAATTATCCTATGAAATCCTCGGCGAAGTGCTCGACAAGAAAGTCCCCTTCGCCCAAGCCTTGAAGAAACGGTTCCAAACCAACGTTTCCGAACGTCCTTTGCGCGGACAGGTCGCGGGACTTGTCGGCTGCGAACTCCGTCACCAACTCTATTTCAACTACATGACCAAAGACCTCGAAGGTTTCGAGGAAGCGGATAAGCGTTGGCTTTGCCTGGTCCTTGCCAATGCCTTCTTCTACCGTCGCTTCGACGTGGATCAGACCAAAGCCGATCTTGGCGAGAAGATCGGTGCGGAGAAATTAGCCCGCGCCCAATTCTTGTTCGATCTTGCGGCGACCCCGGAAAACTACATTCCGACCGAAGTCGACCGCAAGAGCCCTTTGTATCATTCGCTTCGCTTCAACGTCCCCGAATGGGCCGTGAAAATCATCGCCCATTATGGCGGCTCGGCGACGTACCACTCGTTACGCAAATTCGCTCGCCCCTGCGCGACTACTCTACGCGTCCGCACCTCCGTCCTCCCGCTTACCCGCGTGTTCGAGAATCCCGAATTCTCCGCGACCAGCGTCAACGGAATCGTCTTATACCAAGGCAATGTCTCCTTACGCAAAAACGCGGACTACAAAGCGGGCTTCCTCTTCCCCGAGAAGATGCTGACCAAAGCGATTTTGGATGCCCATATCGTCAACGAACCGGACGAAGTCCTCGTTTATAACGGCAACCCCGATAGCTCGATCGAACGCGAAATCATCGAGAACTATGGCGAGCGCATCGGCATGAACATCGCCGTTCCCGACGTCGACCAAAAGACCGAAGTCACGCGTCTTATCAAAGATAAAGCGCTCCATAACGTGAACTTCTTCTCCGCCCCCGACCCGCTTTCGATGGAAGCCTCCATCTCCTCGATGCAAAAGCTCGTCGTTGCCGCGCCCAATTCCACCAACTTCGACCTCATTCCGACCGCCCCGGATTATCTCCTTCACTTCGATACGCAGAAGATGGACGAGATCATCAACGGCGAGAAGAAGGTCCTTGAAGGTGCGGCCAAATACGTCGATGAAGGCGGCACGTTGCTCTACATCATCTACACGATTTCCAAGAAGGAAGGCCATCAAAACATCGCCGAGTTCTTGAAGATCCACCCCGAATTCAGCCTCGTTTCCGAGAAGCAGTACTTTCCGCATGAGGAATACGAAACCGCCGCTTATGTGGCCGAACTCGTCAAGGGTCCCGTTACCCTTGCCGCGCCCTCCCCGTTAGCGGATTTGGCCGAACTTTATAACGCCGCCACCCCAAATACCGCGGTTCCATCCGCCTCGAGCAAATGAAGAAAAACATTCTTGGAATCACTTTGCCTGCCCTAACCGAGGAATTCTTAAGCCTTGGCCAAAGCAAATATCGTTCCAAACAGGTATTCACTTGGGTTTACCAGAAGGACGTTCTTTCCTTCGCGGAAATGACGGATATCTCCAAAGACTTCCGCGCCAAGCTCGAAGAGGACTATTGCTTGGATTTGCCTTCCATCCATACGCGCCAAGACGCAAGCGATGGCACGATCAAACTGTTGCTTGAAATGAATGACGGGGCGAAAGTCGAAACCGTGTTGATGCCCTATAACTATGGTGACGCCATCTGCGTTTCCAGCCAAGTCGGTTGCAACATGGGCTGCGCCTTCTGCGCCTCGGGCTTGCACCGCAAGACAAGAAACCTCACCGCGGCTGAAATGATGGGGCAGCTCCTCGTCATGAACCGTCTGCTTAAACAGTGGGGGCGCAAGGTCAGCCACATCGTTGTCATGGGAACCGGGGAACCCTTCGATAACTACGATAACGTGTTGTCCTTCATCCATGCGGCCAATGACCCCTTTGGCTTAGCAATCGGCGCCAGGCACATCACCGTGTCCACCTGTGGTTTGGTCGATGGCATCCGCAAATACGGCCATGAAGGAATCCAGATCAACCTCGCGGTTTCCTTGCACGCGCCAAACGATGAAATCCGGAATCAAATCATGCCGATTTCCCGTGCCTATCCGATGGATAAGCTGATGGAAGCGGTGAAGGACTATGAAACTAATGCCGGACGTAGGGTCACTTTTGAATATATCCTTCTCGGTGGTCTTAACGATTCAATCGAATGCGCCGATGAACTTGCCGATTTGATCCATCGTTATGGAATCTTTGCTTACGTGAACTTGATTCCCTATAACGAAGTGAAGGAGAAGCCTTATCGCCGCGCCAGCCAAAACGCGATCAAGGCGTTCGCCGATCGCTTGATGAAACGCGGTGTGAACACGACCGTCCGCAAGGAATTCGGTGGCGACATCGACGCAGCCTGCGGGCAGCTTCGTTCCAAGGTTCTTGCGGAGGGCAAAGAATGAACTTCAAAGGTCATTTTTCTTCCCGCACCGACATTGGCAAAGTGCGCGTTACCAACGAAGATCAAGCCTACGTTTTGGCAAACTATTCCGGTGAGATACTTTTGATCGTCTGCGATGGGATGGGCGGCCAAAACAAAGGGGATTATGCGTCGAAAATGGCCATGGATACCTTAGTGGAAGCCTTCCAAAAGAAGCGCAAAACGCCCGTCATTTTGGCCAAAGCCTGGCTCCGTAGCCAAATCAAAAGAGCCAATTCGATCATCTTTAACGAGGCTGATCGTAACCCCGCCTACCACGATATGGGAACGACCTGCGTCGCCGTGCTTATCACCGGGGATAAGATGATCATCGCCAACATCGGTGACTCCCGCGCCTATAGTTATGGCGAGCATGGTCTCAAGCGCTTGACCCAAGACCAGACCTATGTCGATTATCTTTATCGCTCGGGCCAGATCGGCGAACGCGACAAATCCTCTTCCCCAGACCGCCACGTCTTGATGAATGCGCTGGGCATTTTCCCCTCCGCCTCCATGGACTTATCGATCGTGCCTTATCGCGGCGAAACGATATTGCTTTGCTCCGATGGCCTTTATAACAATGTCTCAGAGCCCGAAATCCGCGCCATTTTGTCCACGGATGAACGTCCCGATCAAAAAATCTCCTCGCTCATCGCTGAAGCTAACGCCAACGGGGGCTCGGACAATGTCGCGATTTCTTTATGGGAGGCGAGCCGTCAATGATTAAAATCGGTGACAAAATCGACGATCGTTATCGCATTGTCTCCCGCATTGCCACCGGGGGCATGGCGGATGTTTACGAAGCCAACGATTTGATTTCGCGCCGCATCGTTTCCCTCAAAGTCATGAAAGAGGAGTTGATGGGGGATAAAGCCAACGTTGCCCGCTTCATGAACGAAACGGCTTCGGCGGCCAGTTTGAACCACCCTAACGTCGTCCGCGTTTATGGACGAGGCACGGTGGAAGGGCGTCCCTATATGGCCAATGAATTCATCCGTGGCCAAACCCTTCGCGACAAACTCAACTTCACGGGGGCCCTTTCTTTGGCGGATGCCTGCGAAGTCATGCTGCAACTTACCGTTGGCGTGGACTACATTCACCGACATGGCATCGTCCATCGTGACTTAAAGCCCGATAACCTCTTCTATATGTCGGATGGAACCTTGAAGATTTCCGACTTTGGCATCGCCGCGCCCATTGGCACCGCGCCCGAAGGGGATTCCATCCAAGGCACGATCTATTATTGCGCTCCCGAAATGATCGTCGGTGGCCCCGTTGCCATCTCTAACGACATCTATTCCATGGGCATCATCTTCTTCGAATTGCTCACGGGCCAACTTCCCTTTGATGGACCCGATATCGAGGAAGTGGCCATGAAACAGGTGAAGAAACGCTTCCCCGAAGCGTCGAAGATCGTTCCATCGATCCCGCGCTCCATCGACCGCATCATCATCCAAGCGTGCCGGAAGCGCCCGGATGAACGTTTCCTTACGTCTTCTGAAATGAACCAAGCCATCGTCCGCGCGATGTCGGATACCGAAAACTTCAAGGAGAGGAAGGGCCTCTTCTCTAGGCTCTTCGGATTCAAATGAGTTCGCTTTATATCGCTCCTTCCATCCTTTCGGCGGATTTTTCGCATATCGAAGACGAAGTAACCAAAGCCCGTGAGGCAGGGGCGGAATACATTCACCTCGACGTCATGGATGGCGCCTTCGTTCCGAATAAGACGTTTGGTCCAGATCTCGTCGCGCGCATTGCCCCATATTGTGGCGACATGGTCAAAGACACCCATTTGATGGTGTTTGACCCTTTGGATGTGGCGGAAGGATTCATCAAAGAGGGAAGCGATCTCATCACCTTCCATTACGAAGCGCTTGAAAGCGACCAATCCCGCTTCCATTGCATCCACGAACTGAAGAAGCGGGGCGTCAAAGTGGGGATGTCCATTAAGCCGAACACTCCGGTCACGGTTCTCGATCCTTTCTTAGCTGAATTGGACTTGGTGCTCGTGATGTCGGTGGAACCTGGAAAAGGTGGACAATCCTTCATCCCGGAATCGCTAGAAAAAATCGCCTATTTGCGAAAAAAAATCGACTCTTTGCAAAGAAATATCCGTCTTGAGGTCGACGGCGGCATCAACGATCAAACCGCGAAAGCCTGCGTGGAGGCAGGGGCGGATACTTTGGTCGCAGGCAGTTATCTTTATGGCCATGAAGACTTCGCCTTACGCGTGGAGGCATTAAGGAAATGAACCCCACGACGAATCTCGTTTGGTTTTTGGTCTTACTGATTTTGCCAATCGTCAGTCTGGCTTTGGCGCTTGTGATCTCCACCAGCGCCTACAAAGAACAGACGCGGAAGAAATACGATTTTCTGACATGCTTCCCATTTGAACTCACCCAGCGGCAAGGTTTCTACCGCGTCAGCACGAAGGTCGTGTTCTATGTCTTTGCCATGACGGATGTCTTCGCGTGGGCGTTTTTGTTGCTTACGTTCCATCAATACGAATTGCTTAACGCTTTGGGCATCATGGTTTTGACATTCGCTTTCTTGAAGGATTTCTTCCTAGGGTATCTAGTGACGGTTCCTGCGGACGAACTACGCGTGCACTTGATTGGCTTTGTTTCGTTTGCTTCGCTTTCCTTGCTCGTCGACGCGATGGCGGCGATCTGCTTCGTGCGCATGATGCCGTTTTCCGAGCCGATCGGTTTGACGTTTGCGGTGATCGTGGGGGTCATTGGATTAACGAAACTATTCCTCTTATGGAATCCGCGTCTTTCCCATTGGGCCAAACTGGATTCGAGTATCGATGAAGACGGCAACATTGAAGTGAAGCGCCCGCGCCCGTTCTTACTCGCTTTTGGGCAATGGATCATCATCGGGTTAACGTTTGCGTCTACTCTCTTATCCTTAATCGGTTTCTATTTGCTTTCGTTGGCATAAAAGAAAAGGCCGAAGCACACATGGGCATCGGCCTGGATTCTCGGATGATCGCGGCCCCTAGCAGGTATAGTGGACCGTGAGGGAAGTGATTGTGGTATAAAAGCCAAAGAGCATGGGGTCGTTATAGGGAGTGCATGTGACGTCAAACCGCTTCCCGCTCTCAAGAGGCTCACGATGGTGTTCGCTGTTTTCGTCGCGCCAATCGAGCTCCAGGTCGTCACCATCAAAAACGGCAGTGAAGCCGGTCATGTGGCCAAAGTCAATGGCGCCGACATCCCCCAATCGGCCATGGCTAGAGAGAAAGACTGCGAGACATGTTTTGCCGCAGAAGGATAGGCCCTCCTCGGCAGTGCTGTCGAATCCCACCACGCCGACCTTGTTGCCGCCGGCGGTTGTCGTGCAGATGGCGTAATCGCCGTGTGCCTCGCCGACATGGCTGGATTCTGCGTCGAAGGTGATGCTGTAATCGACGGGGTCGGCATTGACCCGGACGCCCCCGAACTTGCCCGCCCCGCCGAGGGCGAAGGTGGCGAGTACCGCCGCGCCTGCGAGGACGGCGAGCGACGCGATTATTGATTTCTTCATTTTCTTGACCTCTATGTAGGTAAAACCATTTAGGTTTGCGGAATTATAGGGAAAGGAGGGCGAAAAAGGCAAACAAAGGCGGATGACTGTTTCAGTTTGAAACGTCGACCATGCCTCGAGACAAGGGAATTCTCGCTATCCGATCTACTTTCAGAACCAGCGATTTCATGAAGCAGGGCTTTTGGTTAAGCATCGATTGCATCGTTAAATCATCAATAAAAAAAGCCAGCCATTTGGCTGACGTTTCCTAAGCGCGTAGCTTATTCACCGGCTTTGGTGGATTTTTTCAAAGTGCGGTAGGCGCGGTTCGACATGCGGATGACGACGACCTTACCATCGATTTCGACTTTGCGCTTTTGAAGATTCACGTTCCAACGGCGACGGGTAGCCCGTAAAGAATGGCTACGGGTGTTGCCGCTCATCGGGCCTTTGCCAGTGATAGGACAATATTTGGACATGTGCTCACCTCCCGCGATAACGCGGTGTGTAATATAGCACGCGATAACGCAGGGAGCAAATACTTTCTTTACATACGCGCGCGTTATTTAAAAATGTATAATATCCCTAGCAAGACCCGTAAGGGCAGGAGGGATATCATGAGCATCCGCATCGCCGCGATGATTCTCGCCGGGGGGAAGGGCACGCGTTTAGGCGCGTTAACGAAAAAACTGGCCAAACCCGCGGTTAGCTATGGAGGGAAATACCGTATCATCGATTTTCCTTTGTCCAATTGCGCCAACTCGGGCATTACCCACGTCGGGGTATTGACCCAATATGAGTCCAGCGCGCTGAATTCCTACATCGGAAACGGAAGAAACTGGGGACTTAATGGTGTCGATAGCCTCACCAGCGTCCTCTCCCCAAAACAGACCGAGGAAGGCTCTTCTTGGTACCGCGGAACCGCCGATGCCATCTACCAAAACATCGATTGGCTCGACGAACTCGACCCCGAATACGTCTTGGTCTTATCCGGGGACCACATCTACGCGACGACGTTTGAGGAGATGCTCGACCAACACGTCAAAAACAAAGCCGACGCGACCGTCGCCGTACGCGAAGTTCCTTTGGAGGAAGCGTCCCGCTTTGGCATTTGCGAGACCGACGAACGCAATTTCATCATCGGCTTCAAAGAGAAGCCCAAGAACCCCAAGGGCACCCTCGCTTCCATGGGCATTTACATCTTCACGTACAAGACGTTACGGAAATACCTTAAAGCCGACTCGGTGAAGGAAAACAGCGAACACGACTTCGGCAAAGACATCATCCCCGCGATGATCGCGCGCCAAAAACGTCTATTGGCGTTCCGTTACCAGGGCTATTGGAAAGACGTCGGAACGATCGCAAGCCTCCATCAAGCCAACATGGACCTTTTGCTCTCGGGCGATCCGGCGATCAACCTCTACACGATTCAAAATTCCGCCCATATCTACAGCGAAGATAACCACTGCACCCCGCAATATATCGGGGATAAAGCGGTGGTGAAGGACTGCTTGATCAACCAAGGCGCGGTCATCAAAGGCTCTTTGGACCATTGCGTCGTCTCCAGTGACGTCATCGTCGAAGAAGGAGCCGAATGCGTCAACGCCGTCTTGATGAATGGCTGCCATATTCGTTCGGGCGCGAAAGTCTACGATTGCCTCGTCGCCCCGAATGAAATCGTCCATAAAGGAGAAGAGGTCAACCTCGCCCGTAATGGCGTGGTGCTCTTCGCATCTGGGAGGGTCAGCAAATGAAACGCATCACGGGTTTAGTCAATTTCCACAACGAACCATGCCTCTCGCCCTTAACCGATTCCCGTCCACTTGGATCGACGTCGTTTTTAGGACGTTACGCTTTCTGCGACTTCGCGCTTTCCAACCTTTGCAATTCCGGCATTTCCCAGGTGGGGCTTCTGGTTAAGGACCATCTTCGTTCCATCTTGAAGCATCTCGGCGCGATGAACTCCTGGGTCATCAACACCAAAATCGGCACTCAGCGCATCCTCTATAACGAACCCGCCCACGCCGACCCGCGTCTGAACACGGACGTGAATAACCTTTTGTTCAACGATTGGCAGCTTTACGACTCCAACAGCGAATGTTTCGTCATCGTTCCGTCCCATTTGATCTGCGCGATCGACCTGCGCCCCTTCATCAACGAACACATCGCGAGTCACCGCCAAGTCACCCTCATCGCTTCGACCCAACGCAACCTCAAGACCGCATGGCAGGGGTGCCGCGTCCTCCAATTCGACGAAAAAGGCGAACTTGCCGGGGAAACGATCAACCAAGGACAATTCGCCGGTCCGCATGTGGTGAGCCTTGACATCGTCATCGTCAACCGCGCCACCCTCATCGATTTGCTCCGTCATTACGCCCCGTTATATCCGACCGTCGATTTGCTTACGCTCATCATACGTTCGCAGCAAGACCACGAATACAACCTGAAGGTCGCTTATTACGATGGGTTCGTGTTGATGGTCGATTCCTTCGCCCATTATATGGAATACTGTTTGAGCATCTTGGATAAGAAAAGAGCCGACCAGATCTTCTTGCCCAATTGGCCGATCTATACCCTCACCCACGATACCCCGCCCGCTTTATATGGGATGAACTCGGACGTGAAGAACTCCTATATTTCCAATGGTGCGCGCGTCGAAGGGAAAGTCGTCAATTCCATCATCGCCCGTAACGTCCAAATCGGAAAAGGGGCGGTGGTGCGCAACTCCATCATCTTCTCGACCGTCAAAATCAACGAGGAGGCCGTCATCGAAAACGCGTTGGTGGACAAATATTCCATCATTGAGCGCGGTCACACGATCAAAGGAAAACCCAAAGATCCGATCTACGTCGCGCAGGTAGCCATCTTATGAAAATCGCCATGGTCGCATCGGAGTCCAACCCGTTAATCAAAACCGGGGGATTGGGGGACGTCATCTGGTCTTTATCCCATCAGCTCAACCAGCTCGGTCATGAAACCTGCGTCGTTTTGCCTTATTACAGCTCGGTGAAAAACCTCCCTTGGGTGAAGGTGAAGAAGGTCGGCTCTTATGAAGTGACGCTTTCGTGGAGACATCAAACCGCGGATATCTTTTTGCTCAACTTCATGGGCTTGCCCTTTTATCTCATCAGCAACGATTTCTATTTCAACCGCGACCGTTGCTACGGCTATGATGACGATGGGGAACGCTTTGCGTTCTTCGTCCTCGCCGTGAAGCAACTCTTCCCTTATTTAGGCCTTCATATGGACGTCATTCACGTCCACGATTGGCAGACTGGCATGCTGCCCGTGCTGATCCGCGAGCAGTGCCAAGACGAGCCCGTCTACAAAGGGACGAAACTCGTGATGACGCTTCATAACGAAGACTTCAAAGGCTATCTCGACCGTTATTTCCTCAACCATTTCTTCGGGCTTGATGATCGTTTATACGAATCGGGCGCCGTGCGCTTCGACGGCATGCTTTCTACTCTTAAAGCCGGCATCGTCTACGCAGATAAAATCGTCGCGGTTTCCCCTAGTCACGCAGAGGAGCTCTTACGTATGGATGACCCGATGCGCTTAGCGGGCGTACTCAAAACCAGGAAGGATGATTTCCTTGGCATCGTCAATGGCATCGACATCGAGGAATTCGATCCCGAGCATGATCCGTTCATCGCGAAAAACTACAACGCGAAGACGGTCAATGAAGGAAAAGACGCATCCCGTAAACGCATTTTCTTCCTTTATGACTTGGAAGAGGACGACGCGCCGGTGTTCGGGGTCGTGTCGCGTTTAACGTATCAAAAAGGCATCGATTTGGTCTTGCGCCTTGGTGAGGAAATCCTCGAAGAAGGGGGTAAATTCTTCATCCTTGGGGCAGGGGATGAGGAACTGGAAGCGCGGATGGAATACCTCCATCAGCGCTACCCTTCCCGTTGCGCGGTGTACCGAGGCTACAACAACCAGTTGGCCCACGACATCTACGCCGCGAGCGACTTCTTCCTCATGCCTTCCTTATTCGAGCCCTGCGGCATCGGCCAAATGCTCGCCCAGCGTTATGGAACCTTGCCGATTTGCCGTAACGTCGGTGGCTTAAGGGATACCGTCATCGCCTACGATGGCAATAACCTCAAAGAAGCTAACGGCTTCCTCTTCGACGACTTCTCTTTGGAGGAGTTCCGCGCGGCAAAGAATTTGGCGCTAAGCTGCTTCGCCGATGGCAAGAAGATGAAGAAGTTGATCGCCAACGCCATGTCCACCGACCATTCCTGGCGCAAGAGCGCGGAAAAATACCTCGCCCTATACGAATCCATTCCCGCGCGCTAGTTTCGCTTTCCTTTTTGAAGGAAAAACCTATAATCCACGAGTATGAGTTACGATTTTAAGAACATCGAGAAGAAAGTTGCCGCGCGTTGGGCCAAAGAAAACGCCTTCTATTGCGACACCCATGACTTCTCCAAACCAAAGTATTACGTCTTAGACATGTTCCCTTACCCCTCGGGCCAGGGCCTTCATGTCGGCCACCCCGAAGGATATACGGCCTCCGACATCGTCGCCCGCATGAAGCGCATGCAGGGCTATAACGTCCTTCACCCGATGGGTTGGGACGCTTTTGGCTTGCCCGCCGAGCAATTCGCGATCAAGAACAACGTCCACCCCGAAGTCTTCACCCGCAAGAACATCGAGAACTTCAAAAAGCAGATCAACTCGATCGGTCTTAGCTACGACTGGAGCAAAGAAGTCGCGACCATCGACGAAGACTATTACAAGTGGACGCAGTGGATCTTCCTCCAACTCTACGCCCATGACTTAGCCTACGTCAGCGACATTCCCGTCAACTATTGCCCCGAACTTGGCACCGTTTTGGCCAACGAGGAAGTGGTGGATGGCAAATCCGAAGTCGGCGGCTTCCCCGTCATCCGTATGCCCATGAGGCAATGGGTGCTCAAGATCACCGCTTATGCCGATCGTCTCGCCGAGGACCTCGCGGGACTCAATTGGCCCAAATCCACCCTGGAAATGCAACGGAATTGGATCGGCCGCAGCGAAGGCGTCTCCATCCATTTCGACGTGGTGGGCTCCAAAGAGGGCTTCGACGTATTCACCACCCGCGTCGATACGTTATTCGGCTGCACTTATTGCTGCATCGCCCCCGAGCATCCGTTAGTGGAAAAACTCGTCACTAAGGCCCAGCGGGAAGAAGTCCAAGCCTATGTTAAAGCCGCCGCGGGGAAATCCGATTTGGCCCGTACCGGTACCGAAAAAGAGAAGACCGGCGTCTATTTGGGCGTCGAGGCGATCAATCCCATCAATGGGAACAAGATCCCCGTCTATGTCGCCGATTACGTCCTTGGCTCCTATGGTTCGGGCGCGGTCATGGCCGTTCCCGCCCACGATGAACGCGACTATGCCTTCGCCAAAAAGCATGGCCTTTCCATCGTTCAGGTCGTCGAAGGCGATATCTCCGAATCGGCTTTTACCGGCGATGGCAAACACATCAACTCCTCTTTTGCCGATGGCTTAAACATCGCGGAAGCGAAAGTGGCCATCACGAAGAAACTCGAAGAACTTGGCGCGGGCAAACGCGTCATCAATTACAAACTCCGCGACTGGATCTTCTCCCGTCAGCGTTATTGGGGCGAGCCCATCCCGATGGTGACCCTCGATGATGGCACCGAATTCCCCTTACCTGAGGACCAATTGCCGCTTACTTTGCCCAAGATGGAACGCTTCCAGCCTTCTAGAGGCGGCAAACCTCCTCTGGCGGAAGCCCCGAAAGAGTGGCTGGAATACACCACTCCAGACGGTCGTAAAGGAAGCCGCGAAACCAACACCATGCCCCAATGGGCGGGCTCTTGCTGGTATTACATCCGCTACATCGATCCGCATAATCCGGATGCGATCTGCGAACCGGAATTATTGAAGCACTGGCTCCCCGTCGACCTTTATATCGGTGGCGCCGAGCATGCCGTGCTCCATTTGCTCTACGCCCGTTTCTGGCACAAGTTCCTCTATGATATCGGCGTCGTTTCCTGCAAGGAACCGTTCCAGCGCCTCTATCACCAAGGCATGATCCTTGGCGAAAACGGGGAAAAGATGTCGAAGTCCCGCGGCAACGTCGTCAATCCCGATGACATCATCGCCTCCCATGGCGCGGACTCCTTGCGTCTATTCGAGATGTTCGCGGGTCCCTTAAACGAAGTGAAGCCATGGTCGACCACCGGACTAGATGGCGCCCATCGCTTCATTGAGCGTGTGTTCCGTCTTTTGGACGAACCCCAATTCCGCGACAAGATCACGGATGAGGATTCGGGCGAACTCGCCTATTCCTATAACTTCCTCGTGAAGAAAGTCACCGCGGATTTCGAAGACCTTTCCTTCAACACCGCGATCGCTCAGATGATGATTTTCATCAACGACTGCTACAAGGCCAAGACGCTTTATCGTCCTTACCTTGAAGGCTTCGTCAAACTCTTCTCGTGCATTTGCCCCTTCGTGGGTGAACAGATGTGGGAGATGATGGGCCATAAAGAACTCATCACCTATGCCCCTTGGCCCAAGGTTGATGAATCTAAACTCGTGAAAAACGAAGTCAACCTCGCCGTCTCCGTCAACGGCAAAACCCGCGACGTCATTTCCCTTTCCGCCGACGCGACCCAGGAAGAGGCCGAAGCGATCGCCTTAGCTAGCGAGAAGGTCAAACCCTTCGTCGAAGGCAAGAAGATCGTCAAGGTCATCTACGTCAAAGGGCGCATTCTCAACATCGTCGTCGCATAAATCCTTGAAAGGATTTCCCCTTTCCTCTATGGTTATTCCGTTCGGTACCCTTTGGGACCGAAACGGAGGCAGACCATATGCTACTAACCATCGATATCGGTAACACGATGACCGATTTCGGCTTCTTTGGGGAAGACGAGCCCCTTTACTACCGAATCAAATCGAACAAGAACGCTTCCTTGGAGGAAACGGAAGCGTCTTTTTCTTTGTTCCTCCAAAGCAAGAACATCGCGAAAAAAGATGTCTGCGACGCGATCATCGGATCGGTCGTGCCCGCCTTAACGCCGATTTACCAAGAGATCGTAAAGCGCCTGTTTGGAATCGAAGCGAAGCTCTTTGGCCCGAAGATGAAAACGGGCGTGAAGATCGTCACGGACAACCCCAAGGAAGTGGGGGCGGACATGATCGCCGTCGCCGTCGCGGTCAAAGCCAAATACGGAGACTCCGTCCTCGTCGCGGATTTAGGCACGGCGAACAAAGTGTTCCTCATTTCCAAAGAGGGTGCTTTCGCCGGTTGCACGATTGGCGCAGGGATTGGATTACAAGAGCGTTCCTTGTCCTCTTCCGCATCGTTATTACCCGAAGTTTCCTTGCAAATCCCGCCTCAAATCTTGGGCAAAAACACGATCGACTGCATGAATTCGGCCTTAACTTATGGCAATGCGTTTGCCACCCGTGCTTTGGCTGACGCGATCGAAAAGGAAGTGGGGTATCCCTGCAAGCGCGTCTTAACCGGCGGCTATGCTTCCTATATCAAAGACCTTTTACCTGAATTCGTTTATGAGCCTTACCTTGTTTTGGATGGCCTAGCGGAGACCTATCGGAAAAACAACCATGACTGACTACATTTCGATCCTAAGCGTCATCTTATTCGCGGCGTTGATGCTTTAGACCTTTGACTTGCTCCGCGCGATTCGAATGGAGGAGAAATCGGCCCATGAGATCGTCGCGAGCATGACCCTCGACGCGGTGTTTATCGCAATCATCTTATTGATGACCTTCGTGCCGAACCTTGGCTATATCGCGATCACCCCCTTCATCTCCTTGACCTTGCTTCATTTGCCCGTCCTTCTTGGCGCGGCGATCGGGGGATGGAAAAAGGGGTTGATGCTCGGCTTTGTCTTTGGCATCTCCTCTTACATGCAAGCCCTCTCTAGCGCCGGCTTCAACGCCTTATTCGCCTACCCTTGGGTAGCCATCCCGCCCCGCATGATTTTCGGACTCGTCGCGGGAATTGTCCTTTCCTTAATAGGAAAGTCTTTCAAAAGCGCGAAGAACGGCCTATATTTAGCACTGGCGTGTGCCTTGCTCACGGCCTTGCATACCGGAGCGGTCTTCCTCGACCTCTACATCTTCTATCCGGATACCATTTCCGGATTATTCGGATCGGGGAATCCGATTGCCTCAGGCACCGCGCTGACCTTCACCTTGGTCATCGTGATCGGTATGGTTGGCGAAATGATCGTGGCATCCCTCATTGTGACGCCCCTATATTTAGCAGTAACGAAGGTATTGCCGCGCCTAGGAAAGAAGCGCCACCTTCACTAAGGAGTAACCCATGAACCCCAATTTCAAGAAACTGTCCAAAAACTATGAAGACATCGGCGTAAAGGCCCTGCGTGGCTTAGTAAGCCGCAACTCCGTCTATGACGAGAAGACCATCGGCGAAGGAGCACCCTATGGCGCAGGAGTCAAAAGCGCGCTTGATTACGTCGCCAAATTAGGACGCGAATACGGATTCAACGTCGATACCTGCGAAGGTTATGCGACCGAGATCAGCTTTGGCGAGTCTGGACCCTTAATCGGCATCTATGCCCACGCCGACGTCGTCCCCGTTTCCGGGAAATGGGACCATGAACCCTTCAAAGCCGATATCGTCGGCGAAGGGAAATCCGCCCAAATCATCGGACGAGGCGCGACGGATGACAAAGGCCCCCTCATTGCTTCGTTGATGGCCATCAAGCTCCTAAAAGACAATGGCTTAATCAAGAACTTCCGCGTCCGTTTGGTCGCCGGTGGCGATGAAGAACGCGGCTCGAGCTGCCTCGCCCATTATTTCAATCAGCTGAAGAAGCCCCATTGCGACTTCGGCTTCACCCCCGATGCCGAATTCCCCTTGATCTATGCCGAAAAGGGAATCGACCACGCCATCGCTTCGGCCAAACTCGATCTAAAGCCGATCATCGCGATGGATGGCGGCGTCGTTTCCAATGCTGTCTGCGACCATCTGGTCGTGACCTTAAAAACCGATAAGCACCTTGGCGATAAGCTCAAAGCCAAAGGATTGAACTTCGATATCTCCGAAGCCGGTCCGATCCAAATCGTCACTTTCTTTGGCAAATCCGCCCATGGCTCGACGCCCGAACTTGGCGTCAACGCCGCCTTGCTTGCCTTCAAAGCCTTAGGCGAAATCTATGGCATCAAGCCGCTTCATCAAATCGCGACCGCTTTAGCCGATCCTCATGGCGCATCCTTTGGTGGGCAATGCCATTCCAAGGGCTTTGGCGAGAATGGCGACAGCACCTTCAACTATGGCATCGTCAAATACAAAGACGGCAAGCTTTCCTTGACCGTCGATTATCGTTTTGGCGAAGAAGCAAAACCCGAAGAAGCGTTAGAAAAACTAAGCAAAGCCACGGGCCTCTCCATCACGATGTCGAGCGCCCTCCCGATCCTTTATTTCGATCCCAAGAGCCCGCTTGTCTCCACCTTGATGAAATCCTACCGCCACATGACGCATAAGTTCTTCGACAAGCCGATGGCCATCGGCGGGGGAACCTATGCGAAAGAAGCGAAGAACTGCGTCGCTTATGGAGCCACGTTCAAAGGGCGTGAAGGGAATATCCATTCGCCCAACGAATACATCTACATCGATGATTTCAACGCGCAGATCGCGATCTACGCCGACGCCATTTATTCCTTAGGACAGTTAAAGAAGTGAGAGGAAGAGCCAAACCTTGGGCGATTCCTTTCCTAAAGGATCACCCCGAACTTGTCTTGCCGCTAGTCGATAGGAACGACCCCTTTTTCAGCGCCCCCAAACTCTATTTGGAAATCGGGATGGGCAAAGGGGATTTCATCATCGGGATGAAAGACAAGAAGCAGGGGAATTTTCTTGGCATCGAACGCGACCGCAACATCTTGGCCATCGCGGCGAAGAAGCTACTAGAGAATAACTGGGATAACGTCCGCCTCTTAGACGGCGATTTCGATGACCGTTTCGAGGAGCTTTCTTCGTTACGCTTCGATGAGATTTATCTTAATTTCTCCGACCCATGGCCCAAGAAACGCCACGCTAAGCGTCGCTTAAGCGAAGCAAACCGCCTCAAGACCATCGCCTCCTTATTGAAGGATGATGGGCGCATCGTCATGAAGACGGATAACCCGATTCTTTACGAATTCACCTTAGAACAAATCCCGCTCGCGGGCTTAACCTGCGCGTCTTATACCGATCATTACGACCTCGACGAAAAAGAGGATGTCGCCAGCGAATACGAAACGCGCTTCCGTAACGAAGGCAAACCCATCCACCGGATCGTCATCACCAAATAGGAGGAAACGATATGTACCGTCTTTATTACAACCATGAAAACGTCGGCGATGTGCTCTTCATCGTCATCGATGGCAAGGCTTATCCTGACCGCACCGAAACCAAGGGCGAAGTCACGGCCCTTTATCAAGGCGAGCGCCTGGTTGGCATCAACCTCTTCGACTTTGGCAAGACCGCCAAAATCAAAGTCACGGGCATGATCGTTGCCCCGAATGACGCTCTGATCGACGTCATCAATAGCAAACTTGAAAACGCGGGGCTTGAAAAGCTTCCTTACTGCACCTCCACCGGATATCAAATCGGGGAAGTCGTCGGCAAAGAAGAACACCCGCTTGATGAGAAAAGCAACATTCTCACCATCAAAGTGGGGGAGAAGACCTTAACGACCGTCTCCCGTTATCAAAACATCGAAGTGGGCAGCAAGATTGTCATCGTCACCGATGGCGTGCTCAAATTCGACGGCACCGCGTTTACGAAGAAAGTGGTGAAGAACATCCCCATCGAATGCGAAGTCTGCTGCGAGAAAGACCTCCACATCGGAGAGGAATTCAAAAAAGCCTTCCTCGTAACGGAGAAGGCTTCGGGTGACGATTTCTTCTTAGACTAAACTAACTGGCTACTAAGGCTATACGCGGTAAGCGAAGAACGCCTTGGTAGCTTTTTTGTCGTAGTCGAAGAGGCCTTGGTCGGCGCGTTCGTTGTGCGTTGGCTTGTGCGTTTCCTTCGTGTAGCATTCGCCTTCATACGTCGCCCAGGTGAGGCCTGGCAAAGCAAGCCAGAACGGTTCCCAATAGAAGATGGCCTCCACGCCATGCTCTTTCCCTAGGTGGATGAGCTTGGTGAGGAACTCCGCCTGCCCGTCTTGGGTTAAAGGATAGGGAATAAGGAGCTCTTCGCGGTTCTTGGGGTCTTGATCGAGCAAGGAAAGCCAAGGGACGCCATCGATCGGAGGAGTGGGGTCTTCGGTGAGACCATAGCTCGTCTCGACGATCCAGATGGGTTTGCCATAGCGGACCCGGAGCATGTCGATGTTGGAAAAAAGCATTTCGAAACTGCCATGCCAGTACGGGTAATAAGACATGCCCAAGATATCAAAATCGATGCCTTCTGCGAGGATTTCGTCCAAAAACTCTTTGTAAACCTCTTGGTCGTAACTGCGCTCTAAGTGGATGAGTGTCTTGGTTTTAGGCATCTTTTCATGCACTGCGTCGATGCCTGCGCGAAGCAAGGCGCATAAGGCGGGGTAGTTGCCGCGCTTATCGCCGATTTTCTCTTTGGTGAGTTCGGCGATGGGCCAGCACATGCCGTTGGTGATCTCGTTGCCGATTTGGATGGCGTAGAGTTCGATTCCTTCTTTGATGAAGGCGTCTAAGGTCTTCCGTACATATTCCTTTAAGGTAACGCAAAGCTCCTCCAAAGATTGGCCGATCCAGGACTTCGGGAGGAATTGTTTGCCTGGGTCTGCCCAGAAGTCGGAGAAGTGGAAGTCGAGCAAAAGGTCGTAGCCTTTACTGCGTCCTTCTTTGGCTAGTTTCATCACGGTGGGAAGATTGCAATCTCCGCCCCCGTAAGGTTCGCCTTTTTCGGTCTTGGGGTCGACCCAAAGGCGTAAGCGCATCAAATCGACCCCGTTATGGTCATGGAGGTAGGCCACGGGGTCAATCCGTTGCTCGTCCACGAAGAAAGATCCTCCATGGGCTAAGACGTCGGCGTAGGAAGAATGGTCGAAGCCAAGTCTCATAGTTCTCCTTTTTTGTAGGGGTGGAAATGAAGGGGTTCGTTATCTGCCCCAATGGGTTCGAGGCGATCGGCGTAATGGCCGTATTTCTCTTTGCAGAGCTCGTTCCAATGCCGCACTTTCGCTTCGTCGCCATGGAAGCAGCAACGGATGCAATAGTACTCCTTTTTGTCCTCGTCATAGAACATATCGATGTCGAGATCGCGCTCGAAACAGACGGGGCAACGGAAGTTTAGTTTGCCTTTTTTAGCTTGAGCCATGAGGTGACACTCCCTTCTTTGATGGTGCGTTTCGCCGAGAGGCGGAACATGGGTGAGAAGGCGATTCCTTCTTCGATGCGTGCGCGGGTGGATTCTCCCCCGACTTCGACGCGGCTATCGATTTGAGGGACGATCGCGTAGGCGACGCCTTCTTCTTTCTCGATGTGGCGGCATTTGTAGAGGTAGGGGATATCGATGGGGTCTTTGCCTTCGATGCCGAGCGTAATGCCGGTCATGTCGAGCGAATATTCCTCTTTGCCATAGGTGCCCACGAGGTAATCCTCGATTTCGACTTCGAGGTGATTGGGGTTTTCCAAGATGATGCGTTCGAAGAGGATCTTGCCTTCACCCTTAACGAAGGTGAATTTGCTTTGCATCTTCAAGGTGCCGTCAAGGAAGACCACGTCGAAGGGATCGGTGGTGAGAACGGTGTTCTCGCCCTGCTTGGAATAAGTCGCCTGCGTACGTTCCAAGGCGAGGTCAACGACTTCGTCCTTGTATTTGATTTGGCAGGATTTGAGGGTGCCTTGTCCCGCGTAATGGGTGAAGTAACCCGCGCGGTAGTTGGCTTGGATGATGTAGGGGTAGGAGGCGTTATAGGCGTTACCCGTACCAATACCCACGGGGATATCGAGTTTGGCCGCGTAGTTACGAAGGTCGATCATCGCGCCGCCTTGGTTGAAGTCGAGGCAAGTGCGTAGATAGGGGTCGTAATACCAGAAGTACTGCTTATCCGAACCATAGAGGATGTCTTTCCATAAGGCGACTTCCGGGGTCTTGTAGTCCGGGTGTTCTTTGCGGTAATGGGCGGCGTATTCGTCCATCGTCATGTCGATGAGCTTGCCTTGCTTCTTGAGCTTGGCGTAATAATCCAAGGCGTCTTCATAAGACTTCTTCAAGAATTCGTAAGGCGATTCCCAACGACCGAGTTTGTTTAGCCAACCCGGTCCGACGAACATCATGTTGTAGGCGTGGCCGTCGTTGTATTTGGCTTGGTGGGCGAACATGTCGACGAGGTTGAAGAAATAGGGCAGTTCCTGATCCTTGTAGATCATGCCGCGAAGGACGTTTTGCGGATGGGTGCCGAAGTTGGAGCCGTTGCCATCGAAGCAAGCCATCGGGTCGCGGGAGAGGTGGGGAATGGCGACGATGCCAGAGTCCTCCTGCTTGTTTTCCGCGGGCATGGCCGAGTTGATTTTGCTTGGGATCCAAGGAGCCCAAGGGCCGCCATCCATGAAGGTGTACCAGGAGTTATTGGTCGTATGGTAGGCCTTAACGCCTTCTTCAAAGCAAGTCGCGACGGCGCAGGTGACCATCGGGTATTTGGATTTGATGTAGTTGATGGTGAAGGCGTCGAGATAGTACGAGCCGGTCGAATGCGGATAGAACCCAAACTTCTCATGGAATAGTTCGAAGCAATCGTCGACGATGGCCATCTTGTCTTCGTTAGAGAACATCCAGATGCAGAAGTCCTTGGTCTTGTACTTTTCCTCGAATTGAGGGCAAGGCAAACCAAGCAGGGTCAAAGCGATTTCGTCACCATAGAGTTCGTGGTGTTTTTTCGCTAGGGAGACGACCTCGTCGGAGAAGAGCGAGGCATAGGTCATCTCGATGGTCGTCTTAAGCCCGCGGTCATGGGCGGTTTTTTGCTGGAAAAGGAAGATGGAGAGCGATTCGTCGAGCAGACCATCGTCCCCGATGTCGTCCTTCTTTCCGGATTGAGTGAGTTTTTGCGCGTATTCCGGCGCCATTTCGGGCCGGTGGATTAAGGTGAGGATGAATTCGTTTTTCATAAAGGCTATTGGGCTTGTTTGAGACTGAAGTCGGTCATGCGTCCCCACGCACCGTTTTTGGCGTCGCAGCGGAAGCCCAAGGTGAAGGAGGAAGCGGCACGGACTTCAATGGGGTCAAGGGCGATCTTGACGGTGGAGGCGGCATCGGAATCATGCCAGCCTAAGCAATAGGGGAGAAGGTCGATGACGACTTCCTCCTCGTCGCCGATCTTGTAATAGAGGTCGAAGGAGTTATAGCCACCCTTATCGCAGGAGAGGAGGACCTCGTGAAGTCATAGGTACCGGCTTTGAGCTCTTCGATATCCTGATGGAAGGCGAAGGTGAAGTCGGAATCCGCCCACCATTTGACGTTATTGACGGCTTGCGAATCCATGGCTTCCGAGCCAACGGACATGGCGGAGCTATCGTTCGCGTCCACGACCCACGGAGCTTTTAGTGGCGAGCCGGAGACTTGTAGGCCAAGGTCGCCGTCAGCGATGTAGTTGGTCTCGACGATGATGTCTTTATGAATGGCGAAAGACCAAAGGTCGCAATGTCCCCAACCCGAGCCACCGACTTCGGCGGAGATGCCGATGGTGATGGAGGTGTTGTCTTCCGTGATCTCGATGCTTGGGATCATGGCTTTGTTCATGTAACGGGCTAGTGGCGCGCCCCAGCCTTTGACGACGATGGGGATGATGTCGAGGCTGACTTTCGGCTGGCCTTCGATTTGATACCAAAGGTCGTATTTGGTGTAGTCGGTGGGAAGGTCGCCCGCCATGATGTGGGTGGAGAGGTCATAGACCCCTTTGCGGACGCCGGTGAGTTTCTGCGAGAGGGTGAAGGAGAAGTCGGAGGCGTTATACCAATGGAAGTATTTCTCGCCATCGAGGTTGCCTTCGCTCTTGGCTTCGATGCGGGTCGCCTTGGGGAGTTGCGATTCGATGACCCAAGGTTCGCTTACGGGGACTTCCTCGCCATCGGCTTGCTCCTCAAAGGAGTAGTCCTTGACGTAGTTGGTCTCGGCGGTGACGTTGCATTTGATCTCGAATTTGCCATCGACTAAGCCCGTGACGACGTATTCGCCATCGCCTTTTTCCAAGATCTCGGCGATTTGATCCTGATCCCAGGCAACCGCGAGGGAACGGAGGGCGTCGAGATTGGTGATGACCTGCGCCGACGAAGGAAGGGTCACTTTGCCCGAGATGAGGTTGACGTTGACGTCGATCTCCTCGGTGCGAAGACCTTTGATTTCTTCCTTAACGGTGCGGTCGCCTTTCTGGATATGGGCATAGGTGGAGGCGCTAGCAAGGGCTTTGCCGGTATAGGAGAACCAGCCTTGGTTGGACCAAGAGGAGAGACCATCCTTATACCCTGCGGCACTAGCTTGGGCCGCGGTGCCATCAGCGCCGTTATTGTCGTCGTAATATTGACCGACGGCCGTCGCCCATCCCGCACCCTTGATCGGGAGCCAGGCGGGTTCCCAATAGAAGATGCCTCGGCCATAGTTGTCCTTGACCTTGGAGATGGTGGAGATGATGTCGCTGACTTCGGTGGCTTGGCCTTGGACGGAGGTTAGATAGCCCCCCGGAGTCTCGAAGGTGGAGGAGTTATAGGTATTCGCGCAATAGCCTTCCTTGATATCGTCGGTGAAGCCATAGGAGGTTTCCACGACCATCGTGGGACGGTTGTAGTCGTCGCGGATCTTGTTCATGACGCTCAGCAAGTTGTCTTTGCTACCATGCCAGAAGGGATAGTAGGAGAGGCCGACGATGTCGTAATCGACGTTTTTGACCGCGTCGAGGAACTTATAGACGCCGCGGGGCGACTTGATGTTGGTCAAGTGGACGAGGGTCTTGATTTCCGGGAAGACGGATTTGGCCGCGGCCACACCCGAAGAGACGATGCTTTCCACCGTCGCGGGTTCGGAAGTGGAGAATCCGGCGATGCCATTGTTGGTCTCGTTACCGATTTGGCAGGAGTCGACGGTGATTCCGGCCGCTTTGAAGGCGGCTAAGGATTCGCTGGTGAATTCGGCGACGTAATCCCCGATGTCGAAGGCCATCGCATCGCCCCAGGCTTTGGGGAGGTGCTGCTTGGCCGGGTCGGCCCAGAAGTCGCTGTAATGGAAGTCGAGGAGGACTTTCATGCCCGCCGCTTTGGCGCGCTTGGCCAAGGCGATGTCGGTGGCAAGGTCGTTATTACCGCCGCCATAAGGGAGTCCTTCGGAGTTCTTGGGGTCGTTCCAAAGGCGGAAACGGGCGTAGTTGACGCCATCGCGGGCGAGGATTTGGAAGACATCTTCTTCTACGCCTTCCTCGTTGTAATAGACGCCGCCATTGCGTTCGACTTCGGCGACCATCGATAAGTCGGCGCCAAAGGCGAAGTCGTCCACGAGCTTTTTCTCGGGGAGATTGACCTTCAGGCTTTCGTAGTCGATGGGCTCGTCGTTATGGCGCGGCTCATGGGAACTGGAGGGTTCTTCCGAGGACGTGGCTTGGCTCGAACTTGCGGGCTCGGAGGATGAGGTTTCGGAGCTTGGAGTGATGCTGGAGGGCTGGGGATTCGAACCACAGGCGACGAGCAACACCGACGCAAGCACCAAAGGTAAGTGGATCTTTTTCATTTGGATTTACCTCCTAAGGATCGGTGGCGTAATGGGGAGTGGCCGTAATAGGCCGAGAACGCTTTGGAGAAGTGCAGGGGTGAGGAGTAGCCGACGGCTTTGGCGATTTCGGTGACGCTTGCTTCGCCCTCGGTCAATAATTTTCCCGCCGTGACCATGCGCACTTCGGTGAGATAGGCCTTGGGGCTTTTCTCACCGCGCTTAGCGAAGAGGTTGGCGAGGTAGTTGGGGTTGACGCCGACGCTGCGGGAGACGTCGGTGATGGTGATGGAGAATTGGAAGTTGTTCCGGATGTAAGCCTTCGCGGCTTGGATGTGTCCTTTTTCCGCGGGGCGTTCGTCTTTCTTTGGCCCTTCGGAGGAAGAAGACATCGCATCGAGTAGAAGCAACGCTTCCCCTAAGGCGTCGAGTCCGAATGTCCCTTTGGCGAAATAGGATTCGTAGATCGCCTCGAAGCGCTTTTTCCATTGCCTACCTGCGTCGTGATGGACGGGATGGGCCTCGTCAAAGCCACAACGTTCCAACAAGGCGGCGGATTTGGTTCCGCCGATGCCGAGCCAGAAATAGGACCAGGGGTTATCGGGGTAGGAGTGGTAGGTCGCGCTTTTCCCTGGTGGGATGAGGAAGCAATCCCCAGGAGTGAGCCGATAGGATTTCCCTCCGGCGACTAGCTCGCCTTCCCCCGAATAGACGTAATGGATAAGGCAATAGTCCTTGGCTGAGAAATGGACGACTTTGTCCGCAATGCATACTTCGCGTCCGCATTCCTTCACCGCGAGTTCGAGGTAGGTGGACGCATCGAGTAACGTGGGGTTCATCGATTATCCTTTCACCGCGCCGCCGGTGACGCCGCCGACGTAGTATTTCTGAACGATCATGAAGAGGATGGATAAGGGGATGGCGACCACGACCGAACCGGCCATGAACGTACCGAACCAATCCGTGATGTTGCCCGATTGGATGAGGGTGATGAGACCCATCGCGACCGTGTAGTCGACGGGTTGGGCCGCGTTACCAAGGATGATCTTGGCGAAGACGAAGTCGACCCAGGGCGCCATGAAGGCGGTGATGATGGTGTAGACGATGATCGGCTTAGAAAGCGGGATCAAGATCTGGAAGAAGATGCGGCTGGAGGAGGCGCCGTCGAGTTTGGCGGCCTCGTCGATGTCGCTGGGGATGGTGTCGAAGAAGCCCTTCGCGACCAAATACCCTAAGCCCGCGCCGGCGGAATAGGCGACGATGAGTCGCGCTAAACCCGCGCCAAGATGGAAGACGTGCTCGAACAAATAGTAGGAGACGAGCATCGTGAGCATGCCTGGGAACAAAGCGATGATCATCGAGATGTTCATCAAGCCTTTGCGCTTCCTGAAGCGGAAGCGGGAGAAGGCATAGGCCGTCGCAAGGACGAACAAGGTGGAGAGGATCGTCGAGCAGATGGAAACGATGAGGGTGTTGAGGAACCAACGGGGGAATTGGTTGATGTCGTTGACCTTGGTGAAGAGGCTCACGTAGTTTTCCACCGACCAGACGTCGGGGAAGATCTTGTTGAGGGTCGGGCCATGGAGGTTGCCGGTGAAGCTTACGATGATGAGCCAGAAGATCGGGATGAGCCAAATGAAGACCAGCACCGCGATGAAGAGGTTATGCAAGAAGGTCAAGGTTCCCTCTTTGATCTTATGGGTACGCATCTTGCCCAGGTTTTTCTTCTGGGTGGATTTGAGTTCACTCGATTCGGGAGTGGATTTGGTGATGGAGATGCGCTCGCCGCCGAGTTTGGCGGTGAGGACGTGGAGGTCATAAGTGCCCGAGGCGCCGATGACGATGTCCCCGTTTTCTTCGGAAGCGGGGCATTCGATGCGGGCGGCCGACTCATAGGTTAAGGCTCGTCCGGAGGTGCAGAAGTGGAGGATATCGCCTTCTTGGAGTTCGACGCAGAAGGCGGTGACTTGGTCGGCTTGGCTCGCGCCTCCAAGGAGCTTGAAGGTTTGGTCTTTGCCTGCGCGGGTCAATTTGACGCGCCAAGGAGCATGGCGGGTAAGTTCCATTATTGCATCCTCCTTTCGCGGTCACCTTTCGTCGATTGCGTGAAGGTGATGAGCGTGAAGATCGTCGAGATCGTGAACATGATGATACCGACGATGGAGGCCATGTAGTATTCGTGCTTGGCCCCGCCGGCGATCATGTTGTAAAGCCAGGTGATGAGGAGGTCCGTCTCACGTGCGCTGACGTCGATGTAGGCCTGGTTGGAGGTCGCCCCATCGAAGGTCAACAGGTAGATGACGTTGAAGTTGTTGATGTTGGAGACGAAGCTCGAGATCAGGTAAGGCGTGCATACCTGGAGGATGTAGGGCATGGTGATGGACCAGAACATTCTCGTTTTGCCCGCACCGTCGATACGTGCGGATTCATAAAGATCTGCGGGGATATTGAGCAAAATGCCCGAAATCATGAGCATCAAGTAGGGGAAGCCGACCCAGCAGTTGACCACGATGATGGTGATCTTCGCGATGAAAGGATCGGAGAGGAAGGGGATTGGGCTCGAGAGAAGATGCCATTGATCCACGAGAAGGTTGTTGACGATGCCGTTGTCCGCGAGGAAGTAGCGGATGAGCATCAAGGACACGAACTGTGGAACGGCGATGGTGATGACGAAGCCGGTGCGCCAGACCTTGGTCCAGCGGGTGCGCTTGCTGTTAAGAAGCAAGGCAAGGAGCAAACCACCGAAGAAGCAAGTCAAGGTCGCAAGAAGCGCCCAGATGAGCGTCCAAAGAAGCTGACTGCCGAAGACGGTGAGGAAGCTCGAACCGCCGCCGATGGTGAAGAGGTTGGACCAGTTGTTGCCGCCCACCCAGTTGAAGTTGCTGATTTGGACGGTTTGACCCTCGGCGTTTTTGCCACCGTAGTTGGTGAAGGCGATGAGGATCATCATCACGGTCGGGACGAGGGTGAAGACGAGGACGCCGATGATCGGCAAGGCCAAGACGGTGATGTAGAACTTCTCGTCGAGAAGGTCGTGGATGTCTTGCTTGGCCGACTTGATGGGCTTGCCTTCCTTGATGTCGCATTCGCTGCGGTAGACACCTTTGATGGAAGAGAGGTGGATGAAGAGGAAGAAGATGAGAATCAGGATCGTGAGCACGGAGCGCAAGACGATTAAGAACGCGTTATCGGGTCCGCCGGGAGGGCAGATTTCCTCAAAGAACTCATCGAAGTAGCACGATTGGAGGTCATTGAGGCCGAGTTTGGCGAAGTTGGGGATACCCCAGAAGACGAGCGCGAGGATGGCGAGGGCTTCGAGGGCGAGGAAGAAGAGCCCACGGAGCCATTGGCTTACGTAACGACGGGATTTGACGATTTGGGTTTTGCTGCGGCCATCTTCGCCGGTGACGACTTCGTGGCCGATGATCTCCTGCTCGGCGCCATGGAAGAAGTATCCAAAGCCCGAGATGAGGAAAGAGAGTTTCGTGAAGACGTCCCCATGGACGAGAGCCTGACCGATGGGGGTGAAGTATTTCTTCGCTCCCCGCCCAATCGCCGCGAAAAAGCGCTGAAAGGGATTCGGGCGCTTTTCTTTGACGGCTAGTGCGGTAGACGGCATTGCTTATTACCTAACTAGTTGGCGGAAGTACCACTTAAGGATGCGACGCAGGCATCAAGAGTGGCTTGGATGGCTTCCTTGTTGAGAACGATGTCGGCGGTGCCTTTACCCGAGGTGATGAAGGAGGCGCTGCCCGAGTCGCCATTGCAAAGCTGGACGGAGAGGCCATTGGAGGGGTTCCAGAAGGATTCGTTGACTTTCTCGACGAAGGAGCCTTTCTTCCATTGGGCGTCGATGGCTTTGACGGCGGGGTTAGTGTTGAAGTCGCAGATCTTGGCGGATTCGACGTTGGTCGGGGCCTCGGAGAGGGCTTCGAAACGATAGACCTGGCTCTGGTAGTTGCTTAGGAATTCAGCGAACTTGGCCGCCTCTTTAACCTCTTTACGGGCACGGTTGATGACGCCGACTTTGAAACCCTTAACGGACTGCATGCCATAATCCTTATTAATAGAATCCACGTGATAGGACGGCAAGGTGGTTGCGGCGGCGGCATCGCCCCAAGCCGCTTTGATGCGGCGGTAGTTCCAGGTGCCGTTGATCGTGGCGATGACCTGGTTGGAAGTGCCGTTATCGATCTGGGTCATGATCATTTCCTGCTTGGCGCTCATCCAGTGCTTTTCGTGCTGGCCATGGGCGAGCTTGACGAGGGAGGAGGCGACGTCCACGCCGGCGACATCCACGCCATCGCCATCTTTGACGGTGGTGTTCCAGTTGCATTCGACGGTGGATTTGCCCGCTTCGCCATAAACGGTGAAGCCCGCGGGGCGGAACCAGCCATCGAGATACCAGCCAGAGTTATAGGGGAAGCCGAACGTGTAGTTCTTGCCATCGCGCTCGGAAGCGGCGTGGATGGCGCTTAATAGCTTATCGAAGCTGGTGGTGTCCTCTTCTTTGATGAAGTTGGAGTTGTAGTAGAGGATGTAGCCGTTGGAGGCCGAGATGGGGAAGCCATAAAGGTCGTTGTTGGCCGTGACGGCGGTGATGGAGTCCGCCGAGTTGCGGGCGATGAGGTTGTCCTTTAAGCCCGGGATGACCTTGGCGGATAAGGGGCCGAGGTTCTGGATGTAGTTGGACGAGATCATCGCGGGGATCTGGTCGTCGGCGGCGATGGCGAAGTCCGCGGCGTTGCTGGGGTCATTGGCCCAGTCGCCGGAAACCGAGGATTCGGAGACCGGTTTGATCTTGATGTCGTAGTTGGATTGGGGGTTGGCGACTTTGAAGTCCGCGGCGATTTGGCGGACGAAGTCGACCGAGTCCTGCGTCTCGCCCGCCCAGACGTTCAAGGTGACGGTTTCATTCGCGATGCCCTTATAGGGATTGGACCAATCAAGGGATGAATGGGCGGCAGAGGATTCGCTTCCGCTGAGAACGCTGGAAGTCGGGGTGGTTCCGCCACAGCCCGCTAGGGTGAGAGTGCTGAGAAGCAGTAAGGCAAATTGAGGTTTCATGTGTTTTCTCCTTATAGCCATCGGTTGCTGAGGCAATTATAAATGTAAGCGGTTACATATTGTATATCAAAATCTAAGGATAAAATCGAAGTCGATTCAAGTTCTTAAATATAATTTAAGACTTCGTGTTTGGTGTAATTGTGACATGTCAAAAATAGATATTGTGGGTAAATAATATGGAAAATCATCTATCAAGTGGGGCATTTGAGAAAAATATCTCGATGGGGCCTATGATTTTGGCTCCTGAACGAAGTAAATTTTTTCTAAATTTTGGATTATTTGCCGAACCAACAAAGATAAAAAGCCAAAAATGTCGATAAATAGGGCTTTTTCGCTATATTTTTATGAAAAAAAGTATGAAATTTAGAAATTATTTTCACATAAGTTTTCATTTGGGTATAATGGCGCTGCACCAGGAGGACTCTGTATGCAAAATCTCAAAGATCGCGTCACAATCTACCAAGTCGCCCAAGCCGCCGGGGTATCCCTCGCCACCGTATCGCGCGTTATTAATAAGTCGGAATCCGTAACGCCCGCCACGCGTAAGAAAGTCCAGGACACCATCGAGGCCTTAGGCTATAAGCCCTCGGGTCTAGCGCAGGCTCTTGCCACCAACCGCTCGACCAATATCGGTGTCATCATCCCCAGCGCCAACTACGTTTATCTTTCCAACATGCTCTCGGGCATCACCGAGATCGCGAAGGAAAAGAACTACACCCTAACCTTATTTACTACATCGCACTCGCGCGATGAAGCGCTCAACACCATCGAACGCGTCATCACCAGCCACGTCGACGGAACCATCGTCTTCGATGACCAACTTTCCCAGGAAGACGTCGAGAAAATCACTTCCTATAACGTTCCTTCCGTCGTCATCGACAACAAGATCAAAGGTGACCGCGTCGCCGATATCCGCTTCTCTTACGATTCCGCCTTGGAACGTTTGATCCGCGATTATTATGAGGGTGGCGACAAAAACCCGATGGCCTTCCTTCACGTCCATAACGCCGGCCGTTTGCTTGCCCGTTGCGAGAAGACGTTCCTTAAAATGCATGAGGAACTCGGCCAAGATTACCGCATCGTCAATTGCCACGACTCCTACACCCAGACCTACAATCAGTTCCTTGAATATTTCAAGGATCCGTCCAATCAGCGCGGCTATTACATCTGCTACCGCGACTCCATTGCCGCGGCCGTGCTTAACGCCGCCTGCGACTCCAACATCAAAGTCCCGGAGCAAGTCGAGGTGCTCTCCCTCGTCGGTACGAAGTATTCCTACATCGTCCGTCCGACCCTGACCACCATGCAGATCGACATGCAGGAAGTGGGCAAACGCGCGATGTACATGCTCACCGACCTCCTCAACCAGGAACTTGTGGAGAAGACGGCCCGCATCGAAGCCAAATTCGTCCAAGGCCAGTCGACCAAACACTGAGGATAAAACCATTCGATAGGCGGTGCCCCGGCATCGCCTTTTTCAATGGAATCACCGTGATTTAGCAGTCTATGCTTGACAGTGCTAAAAAGTGTCCTAAGATTATGAAATCGAAGGGAGTTAACACACTATGATCAAACCTTTATACGACAACGTTCTCTTAGAGAAAATCCCCTCGGAGAAGAAAGTCGGTTCTATCATTCTTACCAAAGAAGAAAAAACCGGAAACGTCGCCACGGTGCTCGCCGTTGGCCCCGGACGTCTCGATGAAACGGGCAAGCTCGTGCCCATGACCCTCAAAGAAGGTCAGAAAGTCATCTACCGCGACTATAGCGGTACCGACTACGAGGACGATGGACATAAGTACATCCTCATCAAGGAAGAGGACATCCTCGCCATCGTCGAATAACTAAGGAGGAACACCTGTTATGGCAAAAGAAATCAAATTAGGAAAGACCGCCCGCGACGAGATGCTTCTTGGCGTCGACGCGCTGGCCAACACCGTCAAATTGACCCTCGGTCCGAAAGGACGTAACGTCGTCCTGGACAAAGGTTATGGTTCGCCGCTTATCACCAACGACGGCGTCACCATCGCCCGGGAAATCGAACTTCCAAACAACTTCCAGAACATGGGCGCCAAGCTCGTCTATGAAGTCGCGAACAAGACCAACGACGCGGCGGGGGACGGCACCACGACCGCGACCTTACTTGCCCAATCCATGATCCATCGTGGCTTTGCCTCGGTGGAAAAAGGCGCCAACCCCGTCTTCGTCCGCAAAGGCATGGAAAAGGCCGGCAAAGCCGTCGCCGATGAGTTGCTCAAGATCTCCCGTCCGATCGACACCAACGCCGACATCGAATCCGTCGCCACGATCTCCTCGGGCGACCCCGCCGTTGGCAAATTAATCGCGGAAGCCATGGAAAAAGTCGGCAAAAACGGCGTTATTTCCGTGGATGACTCCAAAGGAATCGATGACGAACTCGCCATCACCCAGGGCCTTGAATTTGACAAAGGCTACATCTCTCCTTACATGGTTACCGACCGCGAGAAGATGGTCGCGGAGATGGAGGACGCGATGGTCTTGGTCACCGATCAGAAGATCTCCAACGTCAACGACATCGTCCCGCTTCTGCAGTCCATCGTCGATAACCACAAGTCCTTGCTCATCATCGCCGATGACCTCGACGCCGATGTGACCTCGACCCTCGTCGTCAACAAACTCCGCGGCACCTTCAATGTCGTCGCGGTGAAGGCTCCGGAATTTGGCGACGCGCAGAAAGCCGCGCTTCAAGACATCGCCATCACCACGGGTGCCTCCTTCGTGTCCAAAGACCTTGGCCGCGAGCTCAAGGACGTCACCTTTGAGGATCTAGGCAAGGTCCGCAAAGCCACCATTCGTAAAGACAAGACCACCCTCGTCGGTGGCGAAGGCGATAAGAAGGCCATTGCCGCTCGCATCGCCGAACTCGAGCAGCAGCGTCTTGCCTCTACGAGTGAATACGACAAGAAGAACCTCTCAAAGCGCATCGCGAAGCTTGGCGATGGCGTGGCCGTGCTTAAAGTCGGCGCGCTCACCGAAGCCGAACTCAAGGAAAAGAAACTCCGCATCGAAGACGCGCTCAACGCGACCAAAGCCGCCGTTGCCGAAGGCATCGTCGTCGGTGGTGGCGCGGCCCTCTCCGAGGTCTATAAATCCCTCAAGGGCAAACTCCGCGATGAGAACCCCGACATCCAAAAAGGTATCGACGCGGTCCTTGAATCGCTCTATGAGCCCTTACGCCAAATCGCCGAGAACGCGGGCTTTGAACCTGATGACATCGTCTTGGAACAAAAAGAGGCCAAGAAGGACTTCGGTTTCAACGCTAAGGAAGGCGCTTGGGTCAACATGTTCGAATCGGGCATCGTCGATCCGACCAAGGTTACCCGCAGCGCGATTCTAAACGCTTCCTCCATCGCCGCCTTGTTCGTCACGACCGAGGCCGCGGTGAGCGAAATCAAAGAAGCCAAACCCGCCGCCCCCGCCATGGCGCCGGATATGTATTGATTCTCGATAACGGAAACGAGGGCGAATCCATCGTGGTTCGCCCTTTTCTCATGCATTGGAAACGCTTCCTATAGCGATTATTTCGCTATGCATATAAAATACGAGCCATGGCTAACATTATTGACGAACTGAATTACCGCGGACTCATCGAACAATATAGCGATGAAAAGAAAGTCCGCGAACTGCTTGAGACCAAGCAAACCATCTACTGCGGCTTCGATCCTTCCGCGCCCTCAATGCATTTAGGCAACTATGCGATGATTTCGTTGCTGAAACGTTTCCAACGCGCCGGACATAAGATCGTCGCGGTCGTCGGTGGGGCGACGGGCATGATCGGCGACCCCTCGGGCAAATCGAGCGAACGTAGCCTCTTGACCAAAGAACGCTTGGAATTCAACACGGCCTCCATCAAGGCGCAGTTAGAGAAATACCTCGATTTGGAAGATCCGGAGAAAGGCGCGATCGTCTCCAACCTCGATTGGCTTGGAAAGCTTTCGATGATCGATTTCCTCCGCGACTATGGTAAATACTTCTCGATCAACTACATGCTTTCGAAAGAGATCGTCAAATCCCGTTTGGAATCGGGCATCTCCTTCACCGAATTCTCTTATCAGATCCTTCAGTCCATCGACTTCTACCACCTCCACCATACTTACGGCGTCTCGATGCAAATCGGGGGCAATGACCAGTGGGGCAACCTCACTTCGGGCTTAGAGCTCATCCGCAAGATCGACGGCTTGGACGAAGAAGTCGAATGCATGACCGGAAAGCTCATCCTCCGCAGCGATGGCAAGAAGTTCGGCAAATCGGAGAAAGGCGCCTTGTTCCTTGACCCGAAGCAGACCTCTCCCTATGAGATTTACCAGTTCCTTATCAACGTCACCGATGAGGACGCGATCCGCTTCCTGAAGATCTTCTCCTTCCTCTCCAAAGAAGAGATCGAAGAAGTGGCGAAAGAACATATCGCGAACCCTGGCGCGCGCATCGGCCAAAAGAAACTTGCCTATGAGATCACCAAAGACCTCCATGGTGAAGAAGCGGCCCGCCACGCGATTGAATTAAGCGAAACGCTCTTCTCGGGCAATGTCTCCACGTTAAGTGAAGAAGACATCGAAACGGTGTTTGGTTCCTTCAAGAAAGCGGTGGAAGGGGAGAAGCCCTTGGAAGACTTGCTCGTCGAACTCGGCGCGGCTTCCTCAAAGCGCGAAGCCCGTACCTTCATCCAAGGCAACTCCGTCCTCGTCAATGGCGTCAAGGTCACCGAACTTGGCATGGTCATCGGCAAGGCGGACGCGCTGTTTGGGAAGTACGTCTTGATCCGCCGTGGCAAAAAGAACTACTATCTCGCTGAATTAAACTAAGAATCGGATAGGCCCATGCGCACGTTACGCGTGGGCCTATTTTCTTTCGTAGGTGCGATTAAGCATTGAATTATCGGCGTGATAATGTCTATTGTTTTTAGTGATATAAAACAAATTATTAATGCGATTTTATTCGATGAAATCGGGTGTTCGCCGATTCGTTGAGTCAATTCGCGGTATCGGTTATTTCCAAAACTCAACGAATCAGGGAGCATAAGCGGCAAGAGGAGGAACAAGCGATGACACTTGGACAAAAACTCAAACACCTTAGAACCAAAGCCGGGCTCACGCAGAAGGAGCTCGCGGAGAAACTTGCCGTCACCTTTCAAACCGTTTCGAAATGGGAGAACGACGATAACGAGCCCGACATCAACACGATTAAGGAACTCGCCAAACTCTATGGTTGCTCGGTGGATCAATTAATCAGCGAGGAACCCGAGGAAGAAGAGGAGGCGACGGAAGAGGCAGCAGAAGAGAAACAGGAAGAAGCCGAACCTGTTGCATCACCTGTTCCCGCACCCGCCCCGTTAAAACCGATTCAAATCTGCCAACGCTGCAAAAAGGAAATCTACGAAGGCGACCTCGACATCGATAAGGTGGAACACCGTGAACACCATGGGCGCACGAGCACGATCACCTACACCGATGAGTATTATCATAAGGATTGCCTTGACAAAACAAAGCGTGAACGGGAGGCCAAAGCGGCCGCGGAAGCAAAGAAAGTCACTTCCAGCGCGATGAAGAAGTCCTTTGGCTGGGGCATTGCGATGGGCATCGTCGGTTTAGGGATTGCCTTAGCCTTATGCCTTACCGTTTTCAAAGAGCAATTGAATCCTGGTTTAGCGGTCTTGATTAGCGTGCTGTTTGGCTATGGCGTGTTCGCGGATCTATATTGCATTATCTCTGGATCTTATATCGGCGATGTCTTCACGGAAGTGGCCTCGTGGTCGATTAAGTTCCCTGGCGTCATCTTCACGCTTGATTGGGATGGCATCATCTTCTTGATCGCGGTGAAAATCCTCTTCGCGGTGCTTGGCTTCTTCATCAGTGTTGGGGTGCTCATCTTAGCCGTTATGTTATCGATGGCTCTAGCAATGGTGTCCTTCCCCTTCGTTTTGATTCATAACAACCGCACGGATTACGAAGACGCTCTCTAATTGCAAAAGAACTCGGTTTTGCGCGAATCTAGCGTGAAATCGAGTTTTTATTTTTGCGCTTCTACGACGGTTTCTACGCGCACACGGAAAAACGATGCGATGGACAGAGCTTGTGCGACACTGAGTTTTTGGATCGATCTTCTACGAGACCTGACACTGGCTAGAACATCGTAGGATATGCCGGTTTTTTCCGCTAAGAGCGTTAATGAAACACGTCGGCTTTCCAGCAAAATGGAAAGAACCGATTTTTTGCTTTGACGCGATTTGAATTCATCGACGATTTGAGAAAAATCCATCTCGTGGTAGATGGTAAAGAGTTCATACATATTCGCCAGGGGCAAATAGAGGAAAATCGCTTCGAAAGTCAAACGCGTCTCCATTTGGATTCTTAAGTAGGCTTCCGACGCCCAAAGGCACTGCTTGAACGTAGGGGTTTCGCTTTTCTCTAGCGCGTGCTCCCCGTATAGTGTTTTGAGCAAGTCCTCGCTTGTTATATATGGTCGAAAGGGGGTAGCGCTTATCTCCAATTCCTGGAAAAAAGGAGAATAGGAGACAAGGCGTTCGACTGTGTGAGTTGAGTATTTATTCGCAACGCCATAAGAAAGAACTCGTTCAAGGACGGAAGCATATTCGTAAAGGTAGAGGTCACTCATGGTCCTGTCTCATCAAATCCAAAATGTATGTTTTCTTTGGGTCGCGCGGTTCTTCGAGTATTTCATTAAATGATTGTGTTGCGTTAGATATGCGTGCGTAATAACGGCCGATATACTCGCTCTCGCATTCGATGGACCCAGCGTATTTGAGTAAGCGTAATGCGCGTTCGCTCATAAAAGCGAATTGAATGCCGAGGTTGCCAAGCAAAAACGCTTTCTCCAAATCTTCATAGGCCAGGTCATTGGAAATAAAACGAATCGGGAATCGGAAATAGGCATCGTCGGCACGAAATCCTTTGATGACGTCGACGTCATATTCGCATACGTCGATGTAATAGTGCTCCAGCCATTCCAAAATGAGGCGATTGTTCCTACGAAACGATTCGTCAAGGGTACGGAAATGCATGAGAATTGCGATCCAATTCAATACGGAACGCGATTTTTTATCCGTCAGATCCAACACTTTCAAGGAATCAAACGATCGCGCATCCACCTTATATTTGTTTACTATTCCAAGACTTTCGTTTCGGCATGCCCAATCCTTTGCATCCGCAAGCTCGGTCGTAAGATAAAAAGACGGGCCATAGTCATTGCTCGGGTTTGATCCACCGGGTGTAGGGTACTCGATGGTTTGTTTGCTCCCGTGATAGAAAATCATATAAAAATAGTATCAAATGCATAAAAATGTGCAAGAAATTGGTACTACAGTACAAAGAAATGCCTATTTTTCATGCAAAAACAACAAAGGCATAAGAAAAGCGAACCTCCTTATTTGGTAATGACGAGATTCGCTTTCGAGAGTTATTTCAATTCGACGATTTCGTATTCGCGGGAGCCTAGGCCTAACTTGGCGGCCGCTTCCACGGTGTGGATGCCATGGCGTGAATCCATGCGTTCGATCAAGGCGGCTTTGCCCGGGTCTTTCGCGTTCTTCACCGCGTCATAGCAGGCTTGGTCTAAAGCAACGGGGTCGAGCGAAGCGAAGATGCCAAGGTCACCCATTTCGGGTTCGTGGGGATTAGAATCGCAGTCGCAATCGACGGAGAGGCGGTTGGCGACGTCGATGTAGGCCATGTTCTTATAGCCGACATAGCGGAGAACCGCTTCGCAGGCATCGGCCTCGATTCGAGGAAGTCATCTTGCTTGGGAGCGTTTTTGTCCCAACAATCGATCGAGGAAGTGGTGGTTCCAGCGGAGTGAATATAGGCCTTGCCCGCGGTGGAGCCAATGCCGATGGAGATGTTTTTTAGCGCGCCTCCAAAGCCACCCATCATATGTCCTTTGAAATGGGAGAGGATGAGTAAGGAATCGTAGTTATTGAGGTGTTCCCCAACGATGTCTTTATCCAAATGGAATCCGTTATGGACGGGGATATCGATCTGTCCGAATTCATCCATTAAGTCCACCTTGAAACGAGGGCGGAAACCATGGGCGTCGATCGTGGCCCAGTGCTTGTCTTTTTCCTGACGCGATCCGCCATAGGCGGTGCAGCATTCCACAATCGTTCCGTTTAGGCTATCGACGAGGTCGCCGATGAGTTCGGGCTTGAGATAGTTATGGCCACCCATCTCACCGGTGGAGATTTTCACGCCGACATTGCCGCGAAGTTCGCGTCCGAGCGCCTTATATATCTTAATAAGGTTATTAGGGGTGATTTCCTTGATGAAATAAACGGTCGATTTCGACATAAACCGCCTCCTTAACGACAGTCGATTATAAAATAATCAGAAATGCTTTTTAAGCAAAATCGGGTGCGCGCATATCCGCGCGTATGAATAATTTATACACTGTATAGGAAATGTCCGATATTTCTCTAATAGCGTGAAACCGAAATCTATAATTTGAGCATAAAGAGCGTTAACAAACGCAAGGAGGTAGCATTATGCCAGCATGGGCAATTGCACTGATCGTCGTTGGCGCCATCTTGGTGCTCGCACTGATCATCACGTTCCTGTCTTCCTACGTCAAAGCAGGACCGGACGAAGCGGTCATGATTTCCGGCGCCGGTAAGAAGCGTATCTTAATCGGTAAAGCCGGGTTCCGCGTACCCTTCATCCAACGCTTGGACAAACTTTCTTTGAAAGTGTTCCAGGTCGACATCAAAACCGATGAACCCATTCCCACCACGGAGTTCATCAACATCAACGTCGACGGCGTCGCCAACTTGAAGATCTCTTCCGATCCTGAGTTGCTCCACCGTGCCTTCGAGGCGTTGCTTGGCATCTCCAATGGCGATTTACAAGCCCAGGTGCAGCAAATCCTTCAAGGCAACATGCGTGAAATCATCGGTACCGCCAACATCAAGACGTTGGTCCAAAACCGTAAAGGCATCGCCGAGAAGGTCATGGAAAACGTCGTTCCCGACATGGCCAAGTTAGGCATTGAGGTCGTCAACTTCAACATCCAGAACTTCTCCGATTCCAACTCGGTCATCTACAACCTCGGTATCGATAACGTCTCGCAGATCCAAAAAGACGCCTCGATCGCTAAAGCCATCGCCGAGCGCGACATCGCCATCGCCAAAGCCGAAGCGGACAAGAAAGCCAACGACGCTCGCGTCGCCAGCGAACTTGAAATCGCCTCGCAGAACAACGCCCTCGAATTAAAGAAGGCCGAACTCAAGCGTAACGAAGACATCGCCAAGGCCGATGCCGACGCCGCCTATGACATCCAACGTCAGAAGCAGCAACTCGTCCTCAACTCCAACGAAGTCGAAGCCGAGATCGCGAAGAAGACCAAGGAAATCACCTTGAACGAGAAATCCGCGGAAATCGCGCAGAAGAAACTCGACGCTGAGATCAACAAGAAAGCCGACGCTGAAAAGTATAAGGCCGAGCGTGAAGCGGAAGCCGAACTCTACACCGTCGTCAAAGAAGCCGAGGCTGAAGCCAGCAAGCGCAAAGCCAAAGCCGACGCCGACCTCTATGAAGCCGAACGTCGCGCCGCCGCGGTGAAAGCGGAAGCCGAAGCCGCCAAGCAAGCGGCCATCGCCGAAGCGGAAGGTATCCGCGCCAAAGGCGAAGCGGAAGCCGAAGCCATCAAGAAGAAAGCCGACGCTATGAAACAATATGGCGAAGCGGCCACCTTGCAGCTCATCCTCGACTCTAATCTCATCCCCAACACGGTGGAAGCTTATGCTAAGCCGACCGCCGAAGCCTTATCCCGCATTGGCAACATCACGATGTATGGCGAAGGCAATACGGCGAAACTTGGCGAAGAGATCACCCGTAACGGCACCCAGATCTTCCAGGGCATCAAAGATGCGACCGGCATCGATGTGGGCTCGTTGCTCGCCGGATATCTTGGCGGGAAACTCGCCGGAAATAAGCCCGAAAAGAAAGAGGAATAACCCATAGCCGTTGCGAAGGCCACGAACCCGTGGCCTTTTTCTTGTCTGAGCACCCCCGTTAGGTGGGTGCGAGTGAAAACTCCCCGATAGTCGGGGGGTTCCGTGAAGCTTATAGCTTTGCCCGTTCCGTAAAAGGCTCCTATCATAACGTCGCGGACCAACGCAACGTCGGAAAGGAGCCTTTCATGTCCTCGGACAGCCAAAGTTTAGCCCACACGAGCTGG
>Ga0256405_10001362_pt1 | contig 67260 bp, 59 predicted proteins | sample RumenRJG_02DNA_FD_189096 | JGI IMG/M metagenome (GOLD analysis project Ga0256405, IMG submission 189096) | Bovine rumen microbial communities from Lethbridge, Alberta, Canada - RJG_02 | ecosystem: Host-associated > Mammals > Digestive system > Stomach > Rumen | place: Canada: Alberta... | reverse complement strand
ATACCGTGGGTCGCACGGGAATCTACGCCTGTGGAGAGAGTGTAAGTCGCCGCAACTCTTCGGAGTATGTAGTGCTGTTCTCGTTGAAGCAGGAAGCTCCCGCCTCTATAGGCGGGGGTACGTTCACTGAAAATGTACTTATTGCTCTTCAGATAACAGTTTATTCATGTATTCTATAAGCCCTTGTTTCTTTTTATCTCCCAAAATCAACTTCCTTATTTTCTCAGCATCTTCTAAGGAAGATATTGATATATGTGCTGCAGGGTTTCTCAGTTCTCTTATCTGATCCAGTTTTTTCTTGAAATTTCTATCCCACATACTCGCGTATTTTTCTTTATCTATATAGTCCTTGATCAGATTGGCCAATGGGCGATTTTCATCTCTGTTCTTATATAACCCCTTGACTTTCAAAACATCCTTGAAAAGAGTTTCTACTGATTTAGCATATTCCACTACTATGGGAGAATAATCTCCTTTGCTTATAGATACCCAAATGTTGTAATGCAGCTCTCCTGTCGTTAAGAAATCGAACACCTTAGGATTCTTAATGATGTCGGGGTCAAAAGCCAGTTTTTGATATCAAAAAGTCTGGAACGGGCTGCTTGATGTACTACATATAGTGTTCTTCTCTACGGAGAAACACTATATGTAGAGTTGAAAATTTAGGGAAAAGCAATTGACCCCGACATCATATTATTGCATAGCAACAGATATTTTTCAAGTCGTGCACATACAATGTCATTAAGTTAAGTATTATAGAATATATGTTTGTTAATTGGCTTCGATGGAAGCCAATTTTTTTGCTTATTTTTGAAAAAACACTTGACAATCAGGCAATTTCGTGCGGCGTGACCTCTTACGAGGTCACGCCCTTGTAATTATGAAGACGTTGTTTCTTCCAGATTACAAAGAGGCACGAACATGAACGAATATCCCTCACACGTCAAGAATTGCCTGCTGGCTGCCATCTCACAAATAACGGCCAGAAAAGACGAGTTCGTGAAGCATCCCGGCAGGGATTTTTCCCGCAACAGGAAGATCAGCCTGAACCGTATGATCTTCTTTCTCGTCGGGGCAGAAGCCAGCACGATGCAGTTCGAGCTGCAAAAGTTCTCTTTCCTGTTTCCAAAAAGCATTTCGGGGCTTCCTTCCTGCTCCGCGATGTTCCAACGGCGCTCCAGGCTTTCCGGGGATGCAATGTCGGCGGTCTTTGACGAGTTCAATAAGCAGTTCCCGAGGGCTTCGGCATTGCACCGATTGGCGTGGCGATTGCCATGGTCATCTGCCGCAACTGCGCTACCTTCATCAGCCCCATGGTCTCCGCGACGCTCCTTGGTATCGGCCTTGCCGACGTGGACATCAAGGACCATATCAAGGCATCCTTCCCATATGTCTGGGCATTCTCCATTATATGCATGGTGTTTGCCGTTGTCATAGGCATCATGCCGCTGTAAGGATAAGATAGAGGACGGGGAAACCGTGTGAACGGTTTCCCCGTATTTTTTACATTCTAAGCCCCGACAAATTCTGCCTTGCTTCCATGTCGTCCTCTTGTGACCTCCAGACGGACAGGGATGCGCTGCTTGAGCTCGTCCACATGGGAGATGATGCCAACAATGCGTCCATCCTGCTGCAATTCCAGCAGGGAACGAAGGGCCAGGTCCAATGTTTCGCTGTCCAGCGTACCAAATCCCTCGTCAATGAAGATGGTATCCAGCCGGATGCCGCCTGCATAGCACTGCACAACATCCGCAAGTCCCAATGCCAATGCGAGGGAGGCCAGGAAAGACTCGCCGCCGGAGAGAGTTTCTGTAGGGCGTGATGTTCCGGAGTATTCATCAAAAATCTCCAAATCCAGTCCGGCCGATTTCCGTTTATCCTTGACTTCCGCACTGTTCTGGAGACAATAGCGGTTCTGGCTCATCACCCCAAGCCTGAGATTTGCTGCGTCAATGACATCCTGGAACAGGGAGCGCAGGACATAACGCTGAAAGGACACCTGATAGCCTGCTCCGCTTGCGTTTGCCACTTCAGAGAGAGAAGCGGCAACGTTATAGGCAGCCTCCAATTCATGGGCTTTCTTTGCGACTTGTTCCAGTTCCTCCGAAAGCTTCTTCAGACGTTTCTCGTTCATATGTTCCTGTTCCCTGCGGGCAAGCACGTCCTTCCATGCCTTTTCCTGGGCAGCGGCAGTATCCGAGAGCTGTTTCAGGTCCGGCGGCTCCTTTCCTGAAACCAATGCCTCGGCCTGTCGTTTTGTCTCTTGATGCTTGGCATAGTCTATTTCAAATTCCCTGATTTTTTCCCTCAGATGCTCTCTGCTTTCTGCCTTTCTCCAAGGACCTGCCAGGATTTCCTGGAATTCCTCCAGGGACGAAAAACCTGCTTTCTGGATGGAACCAAGGAAATCTTCCCGGGATTCCTTTTCTTGCAAGATTACTTCCCGAAGGGATTCTTCTGCCGTTTCTGCAGCTTTTTGCTGGGCAGCTTGTTTCTGTTTCAGCTGATGAAAGATCTTTTCTGCCTCCTGCCATGCCCGTTCCAGATTTTTTTGCTTGTTTTCCGTATCCTTGATTTCCTGCAGGAGTTTTTTCTGGTCTTGATATATCTCCGGCAGCTGCTTCTGTTTTTCTGCGCAGATGCCTTTCATTTGCGCAGCCTTCTCTGCGCTTTCCCGTTCCTTGGCCTGCGCAGTTTCCACCGCTTTGGCAAGGCTGGATTCTTCCTTTTCTGCTTTCGCCTGGTCTTGCCGAAGTTCCACCAGCCGTTCCTTTGCCTGAGCGATTTCTTTCAATTGCTTTCTTGCCTTGCGTTCCTCCTCTTCCGAAACCTCGGAAAATTCCTGTTCCCATTGGAGTTTCAATGTCTTCTGCTCGGTGATGGTTTCTAAATGGGATTCTTTTGCCTTCAACTTTTTATCTTCTGCTGTCCTTTGCGACTTTTCCAAACGCTTGACTTCTTCTTCTGCCGACAGCAATTCCTCCTGGGATGGTATGATGGCCTCGGAATGGGCTAAATGGGGATGTTTTGTGGAGCCGCATACCGGGCATGGTTCGCCTTCTTTCAGGTCGCCGGCCAAAAAAGCCGCGCTGCCTTCTTGTGCCAGATGCCGCAGCCTTTCCCATTTGGTTTTCTGCTTTTGCACTTGTTCCTCCAACTGCTTTGCTTCGAGAGCAGCTTCCTGTGCAAGTTCTTTTTTCTTCGCCTCCTGTTGTGCCAGTTTCTTCAGTTTTTCCTGCATCGCTTTTCGCTGTTCCGCTTTTTCTATGCATATTTGGGCCGCTTGTTCGCATCCTTCCAAAAGGGACGCTTGCCTTTCTTCCTCTGCCAGTTTCTGGATTTTTTCCTGCACTGCCTGCCATTTTGCCTTTGCCTGTTCGGAATCCTGCTTTGCCTTTTGCGCTTCTTTGACGGACTGTGCGGCCAGTTCCAGGGATTGCTGCAGTTCCTGCGCGACATCCTGATATCCTGTCAGCTTTTGGAGCAGTTGTTCCGTTTCCTTTCGCAGCACGTCTTCCTTTTTCCGTTTTTCATATTCCTTCTGGGAAATGCCCAGCTGCTTTTCCACTTTGGATAATTGCTTTTTTGCATCCTCCGCTGCACGTTTTCGATGTTCCAGTTCCCGTTTCGCGCGATCTGCAAAATTTTCCTTGTCTATCAATCCCGCCGCACGATCTGCGCGCTCCAAATGCTTCTTTCTTTCTGCCACCGATTCCAGGCGTTCTTCATCCTTCGACAAAACTGTCTTTGCCTGCTCGAATGCTGCAAACTGTTCGGCCAGGCGTTTTCCCTGCTGTAGCATCTCCTGCGCTTTCCGATGACGCTGTTCTTGCTCCTCTGTGGCCAATTCTGTCTGGCGCATCTGTTCCTGCAATTTTTCCAGATGCTTCAGCAGGTCTTCCAGATTTTCCGACTGGGCTTGCTGAAGCAGGATTTCCTGTTTTTGCCCTTTCTCCTTTACCTGGTCGGACAGGTGCTTGGTGCGCTCTTTCAATGCCTCTTCTACACGGTGGTAGGTTCCTGTTTTGAACAATACATTCAAGATATTCTGCCGGGCTCCTGAGTCCGCCATCAAGAATCGCTTGAACTCTCCTTGGGGCAGAAGGACGACCTGACGAAATTGCTCGCTTTGAAAGCCCAGCAGATTTTCGATGTAGGTGGTCACGTTTCTTGGGCCGCTTTCCAAAAGCTCTTCTTCGTCTTCCTTTATGCGGTAAAGTTCTGCGGTTGCATTTTGTTTCACCGTTCCTTCTCCTCGAATTTTGCTTCTCTCATATGTCGGGGTTCTGCGCACACGATACTTTCGTTTCCCCAGGGAAAAGGAAAAGGTCACCTCTGTGCTCTGTTGGGGAGATGCCTGTTCTGCACGAAACATAGAGCCTTCCCGTTCTCCGCCGCTGGATCCCCCATAGAGTGCAAAGCAAATGGCATCCAGGATGCTGGTCTTGCCCGCTCCCGTTGCCCCATGAATCAGGAAAAATCGGGATTCCTCTAATCCCCGCTCAAAATCCAGCTTCAGCTTTTCCGTATATGGACCGAAGGCGCATACCTCCAATTTCAGTGGCTTCATTCCTGTTCCCCATCCCTTCTGCGTGCTTCCTGGATGCACTCTTTCAGCACTTTCTCCTGCGTATCGTCCAGCTTTTTCTGGGTCATTTCCTCATAAAAATCTTGAAAGAGCATCAGTTCCGACTTGTTTTCCCTTCGCCCATCCGGTTGTCGGAGCTCCGTTTGCCCTATGAGCCCTGTTCGTTCCACGACCAGAAGATTCGGAAAGGCATCCTCCAGCCTATCCTTGGGGTTGAGCACCGGATGATGGTCTTTCAGCCGCACCAGCACATAGTCTTCTGTTTTTGGGAATTTTGCCCTGTCTGTGCGAAGTTCCTCGAAATTCCCTTCAAGAATGCGTACATCCCGTCTGGGATTCAAGGGGAGGTGTTCTGTCCGCACTTCTCCGCTGCCATCCAGTTCCACCAGAGTTACCCCTTTTTTCTGTGCGGCCTCATCAAAAGAATATTTGAGCAGGGAGCCGCTATATCGTATCGTTTCAGCTCCGGCTCGCTGCGGCCCGTGCAGATGGCCCAATGCAGTATAGCAAAAATCGCGGAACAGCTTCGGGGAAACCTGGTCGGAACCTCCCACGGAAAGCGGGCGTTCCGATTCTGAGGTCGCACTGCCTGCCAGGAAAGCATGTGCCACAGCAACGGAGCGCTTTCCTTTGGGGATCAATGCCCTGGCATGTTCCAGGACCAGGGCGTGAGCCTGCTCAAAATCCAGGCGTTCTTCCACAGGGAATACGGAACAGACCTTCGCCGGTTCCAAATAGGGAATCAGGGAAAAGTAGATGGACCCATTCGAATCTTCCAGTGCGATAGGAGAAAGATCCTCTGAAAGTTCTCCTCGGATAAAAAGGCCGGCCGAAGAAAGCAGACGGCTCCCAAAATGCAGCCGGACCGCACTGTCATGGTTGCCTGAAATATAGAGTACGGGCACCTTCTGCTCCAGGAGCAGTTTCGTCAGGATCTCATCAAAGAGCTCCACTGCATCCGTTGGAGGTACAGCCCTGTCGTAGATATCCCCTGCAATGACAACAGCTTGAGGCTTGCAATCCTCTATAAGCCTCAAGAATTCCTGCAATATATACTGTTGGTCCTCCAAAAGAGGCATTCCTTTCAGAGTCTTCCCCAAGTGCCAATCAGCCGTATGAATGAATCTCATGCCGTCACCTTCTCATTGTGATATTTGATGCTATTGAAATTTCGACAAAGAGGCCAGATGTCCTGCCAGGCAATCAAAAAGAACAGGCATAGGAAACGTCTATCCTATGCCTGTTCTGTATATTTGATGAATCTTCTTATTTATTGATAGGCTTCTTGAGCACGGAAAGGATCAGGCAGCCTACCAGGGCACCGATGAGGATGGAGGCAATGTACATGCCGGGGTTGCCGATGGTGGGAACCACGAAGATCCCGCCGTGCGGGGCGCGCAGAGTGCAGTCAAAGAACATGCTCAGGGCGCCTGCGGTAGCAGAGCCGATGACACAGGCGGGAATGACGCGGAGGGGGTCGCCTGCCGCGAAGGGAATTGCGCCCTCGGTGATGAAGGACATGCCCATGACGTAGTTGGTCACACCGGCTTTGCGCTCGCTTTCCGTGAAGCGGTTCTTGAAGAGGGTGGTGCAGAGAGCGATGGCAAGAGGAGGAACCATACCGCCGGCCATGACCGCTGCCATGACATGGAACTCGCCGCTGGCGAGAAGGCCCGTGCCCGTGACATATGCTGCCTTGTTGATGGGGCCGCCCATGTCGATTGCCATCATGCCTGCGACGACAATGCCGATGAGGATACGGGCGCTGGGATCCATGTTCTTCAGGGTGTCGACGAGCCAGCTGTTGATGGCGCTGACGGGCGGTGCGATGATGAACATGCTGATGAGCCCGATGATGAGAATCCCGAAGAAAGGATAGAGCAGGACGGGCTTGACGCCATCCAGGGAAGCCGGCAGACCGCTGAAGATCTTCTTGAGGAAGTTCACCGTGTAGCCACCCACAAAGCCTGCAATCAGGGCACCGAGGAAGCCGGAACCGGTAGAACCGGCGAGGGCGCCGCCGACAAAACCAACGGCAAGGCCCGGACGGTCAGCGATGGACATGGCGATGAAACCTGCCAATACCGGGAGCATGAAGCCGAAGGCTGCGCCTCCGATGGACATGAAGAACTGTGCCACAGGAGTGTTGGATCCAAATTTCGACGGGTCGATGGAATAGTCGTCGAAGAGGAAGGCCAGGGCGATGAGGATACCGCCGCCCACGACGAAGGGAAGCATATGGGAAACGCCATTCATGAGGTGCTTGTAGATCTGGCGCCCAAGGCTTTCATCCGCCGCATCTGCTGCTCCAGCGGCCTCATCCGCGCCGGAGGAATGATAGATCGGCGTCCTGCCGGAAAGTGCGCGGTCAAGGAGGTCATCGGCCTTGTTGATGCCGTCCGCCACCTTACTGATGACCACGGGTTTTCCATTGAAACGCGCCATGGAGACATTCTTGTCGGCGGCGATGATGATGGCATCTGCAGCAGCGATTTCCGCAGCGGTCAGCACATTCTTCGCGCCTTCCGAGCCGTTGGTCTCCACCTTGATGGAAATGCCGCGTTTCCTGGCATGCTGTTCCAGGCTTTCCGCAGCCATGAAGGTATGGGCGATGCCCGTGGGGCAGGCCGTCACTGCGAGAACCTGGATATGGCCGGAAACAGGTGCGGCAGGTGCTTCCGATTTGGAAATATTGGCTTTCCCGGCTTCCTTGTCATCGATGAGCTTGAGGAATTCTTCCTTTGTGGTGGCGGCAATCAGGGCCTCCTTGAAGTCCGGGTCCATGATCATGGTCGCCAGTTTGCTCAGGATGGAAAGATGTTCATCCGCAGCGGAGTCCGGTGCGGCAATCATGAAGAACAGGCGGGAAGGCTTGCCGTCCATGGATTCGAAATCCATGCCGGAGGGAACCGTCATGGCAGCAAGGCCGGCCTTCTTTACGCCGGAGCTCTTTGCATGGGGTGTGGCGATGCCATCGCCCAGGCCGGTGGTACCCGAAGCCTCACGGGCAAGGACATCCTTTTCATACTGTTCCTTGTTGGAGAGGTTGCCGGAAGCATCCATGAGGCCGGCCAACTCATGGATGGCCGATTTCTTGTCTGCCGGTTTTGCTCCGAGGACGATGGACTCGTTCTTGAGCAGGTCGGTAATACGCATACTTAATTGCCCCCTTTTCAGAAATATATTTATAATATAATGAAACACAAATTAATACAGAAATTATTTAATGGTCTTTAAAAGAGCCTCCACTTCGGTGCGTGTGGCGAGGTTTTCCGAGAAAGCGGAAGCAGAACCTGTGGCAACTCCCATATAGAATGCCTGCTCGAAATCGCCATTGGATTCCGTGTAGCCTGTGATGAAGCCTGCCACCATGGAATCCCCTGCTCCCACGGAGTTCACCAGTTTGCCCTTGGGAGCCGGGCTCTTGTAGGATTTTCCCTCTGCTGTCAGGAGGATGGCACCGTCGCCCGCCATGGAGATCAGGACATTCTGTGCGCCCTGTTCCTGCAATTTCTTTGCATAGGTGATGATTTCCTCGTCGGTCTTCAACGTGACGCCGAACATCTCGCCGAGCTCGTGGTTGTTGGGTTTGATGAGGAAGGGATTGTATTTCAGCACGTTCATGAGGAGTTTTTTCGTGGCATCCACGATGATGCGGATGCCCTTGCCCTGCAGGCGCCCCATGATGCGCTCGTAGATGTCGTCCGGCAGGGTGTTTGGGATGGAGCCGGCCAGAACGAGTGTATCTCCTTCCTGCAATTTGTCGAGCTGCCCGAAGAGTTCCTGCTGCTTTGCCTCGCTGATGTTCGGCCCCTGGCCGTTGATTTCCGTTTCCACATCGGCCTTGACCTTCACATTGATGCGGGTGAATCCCTCCGGAAGCTGGACGAAGTCAAAATCCACATTCTGGGTGATGAGCTGCCGCTTGATTTCCTCCCCTGTGAACCCGGCAATGAACCCAAGGGCGGTGCTCTTGATTCCCATGTTCGCGAGAACGATGGACACGTTGATGCCCTTGCCCCCTCCGAGGACCTGCTCGTAGTTCACGCGGTTGATTCCACCGGCAGCGAAGGAATCCAGCCGAACGATGTAGTCCAGGGCGGGATTGAAGGTTACAGTGTAAATCATAGTCATTCCCCCTCCGTGAAATAATTGTGTATAATCGAACTATACAATAAAATCTCTATTCAAGTCAATCAAAAATTTTCACAAAGTTCTCAATCGACAATCCTAAATCCGATTGATATTTTATTTGATATACGATAAAATTAAGAAAGGAATATGTCTGTGTGAGAAATTCTATGGGTTGAAAAGAAAAGGCCAGGGGGGAACGGGATGTCGATGCAAAAAGAGGAACTTCTTCAATTGCTGCATGATCCGGATGTCTGTCGGGAAATCTTCGAGATCGTGAGGCATGGTGGAAAGCCGGTTGTTCAAGCCAAGGCCCCTGTTCCGGCGGCTTCGTCTGAAAAGACCGTCGCAGCGAAAAGCAAACCGGCCGAAAAACCGTCCAAGGATGTCCACAACAAGGCGTATCTGGACCAGGACAGGATTGCCGCTCTCAAGGACAGGGTGAGAAACGCCATCGCCCGCAAGAACAGCGAACAGGCGAATGATGAGGATGTTGCAGCGATTCCGGAACAGGAGCCCGCTCTTGAATTCCCGGCGGCTGAGCCGGAAGGACTCGCTGTCGAGGAACCGAAATCGGCAATCAGCGCGGATTCCGGCAATCTCAGCAGCAAATTGCAGCTTTTGAGGAACCGTGTGCAGCAGGACGGAGAAAAACAGGATACTCCATCGGGATACCAGCCGACAGGGAGCGCCTCCCAGGAAAAATATACGATTGTCCTGGAAAGGAAATGTCCTGTGTGCGAGCAGGAGACCCGTGTGGTCAAATGCAAGTCCCGCATGGTGGCAGAGACAAAGGACTTGGATCTTTGCGTGCATTACAAGGGCATCAACCCCTATCTCTATACGGTCTGGACCTGTGAGCATTGTGGTTTTGCCGCAGAGGAAAGTAAGTTCCTGGCATATATGCCCAACAAGACACGGGAGAAATTAAAGGAATTTTTGGATAGTGTGGATATGACGATGGAGTTCAAGGAAGAGAGGTTCGCCGCAGATGCCATATCCCTTTGTGAGATGGCCATCCTTTATTCGGAGCTGACGGACAATTCCCCGAACCGCCAGGCAGGGCTTCATCTCAAGATTGCCTGGATTTGCAGGTACATCGGGGAGAAGGAGAAGGAACGGCGTTCCATGCAGAGAGCGGCGGAACTGTATGCTCTTTCCCTGGAAACGGAACGCTATCCCGTTGGGAAGATGTCGGACAACACGGCGCTCTATCTGACCGGGGTGCTCTATTTCATGCTGAACCGGCTGGATGAGGCAACGAAGCATCTGAGCCGGATCATCGGTGATCAGAGCTTGAGGGTTTCTGCGCCGAAGATTTATGAGAAGGCCAGAGACATTTGGCAGGAGATCAAGGAAATGAGGAAGGCCTCGAAACCCGTCGAGGATGCCAAGAGCTAAAAGATAAAAGTGATGTTTGTGCTGCACTCTCAGACCATGGGAATGGCACAAGCCATTCAGGAACAGGGAAGTTTCCAAGGTTGAAGGTGGTGTGGATATGGATTATGATACTTGGAAGGCTTTGCTTCAGGAACACGATGACAACTACGGAAGCTACGAGGACAGTCCTTATGAGAATCCCCATGAGGAAGAAGAGGAGGACGATGAGGGCTACAAGGTACTGCAGCTTCAGGACCTGAACAGGAGCGACAGGGATATGCTGCTCTCCAAGTACGGGAGCAGGAATGTTGAGGAAATCAGGACCCTGACCAAGGCGGAGCGCGATATCTTTGGAAGCGCGGATTTCGTTTCCAAGGATTTCTGCATCCAGCTTCTCTACAAGGTGGAACTGGACCTGATCCGGGACGAGTTCCGCCAGAACATCAAGCAGATGTTCGTGGATACCCCGGAGCTTCGGGTGAGCTATTTTCGCTTTGGGGTGGACCAGAAGAGATACAAGCTCATCGTCAAGACGCGTTTTCCACTGATCAAGTACCAGAGTATGAACTTCCTCTCCGGCGAGAACCTCGACCGGGCTCTTCGCAAATACATGGCGGATGACCGCGAGGCTGGCTTTGACCTTGAGAAGGATGTGCTGATGCGGATTTCCGTGATCCGCACGGGGGATGATGAGTACGCCATCCTGCTGACGGAATCCCGCCTGATTGCCGAAGCGTGGAACGAGCAGGATTTTCTCCGCTATGCCTTCGGCATCTCCTCCCATGCTGCTCCCGTGGAGCTCGTGCAGAAAAAGGAGGCCTCCTTTGCTGCCAGCGACTATTGGGGATCCATTCTTGACAGCATGCATACCATGCCGCGCCTGCCGAGGTTCAACAAGTACCCGGGACGCCGCAAGCAGCTGTGGCATTACGCCAGCATTGACAAGGAAATGCGGAATCTGCTTCTTTCGAAGTCCTTTGGCAACAAGGATATGATTATGAGCATCCTTCATACCGCATGGGGAATGATGCAGAAGCAGGTGAACTACGGAAGGGATACCTATGTTTGCCTGATCTTGTCCGACAACCTGCTCAATCTGGAGAACAGCAGCCAGACGGCGGGCCAGGTCTATCCGATTCCCGTGCGACTGAGTATCGATGACGATCCCACGGTGAAGGAGCTTGTTGGAAGGCAGCTTCGCCAGACCCTCATGTCCAAGTCCATTGCCTGCGCCTCCATGCGGAGTGTGATGGACAGGGTCGGGGAGCCCGAGGATAACTTTCCTCTTTTCCTGTTCTTCCACGGATTCCTGCCGGACAAGCAGCCCTATTCCAAGACGGGGAGCAAGCCGGGCTGCCGTTTGGTGGATCTGCATACCTGGGATGCGGGAGAGACGGATCTCGCCTTGTATTTCGACATGAACAAGGATTCCATCAACTATACCTTTGTCTACAACCCTTTCTGCTTTGAGAACCGCAGTGTTCAGCCCCTGGCAAAGTTCTTCGAGATTGGCCTGAGCTGCATCCTGCTTCTCTGGGATGAGAAGGTGTCCCTGTTCGAGGAAGTGTTGCAGGAGGAGATGCGGGGCTGGGACAAGTCCTTCGATACCTATGTATTTTAACGTAGAAAACTTTATAAAGATATATATATAACTAAAAAAGACCCTGTTGTCGCTATGCAGGGCCTTTTTTCATTTATGAATGGCAGGAAGATATAGAATGGATGGATAATATATTACTGTGAGATTCAGGATGAAAGGAGCAGTTCTATGGAAGAAAATGCAGTGAAGCCATTGATTCACGAGGAAAAGATGGAGACAAAAACGGAAGAAAAGAAGCCGCAGAGAAAACAAAGGCCTCCGCGCACCATGTCCTTTTACATAAAGAAATATCTGGTGATCTGTCTGGGGGCGATGATTGCCGCCATTGGGCTGGAGGTTTTCCTGATCCCAAACAACGTCATCGATGGCGGCGTGGTAGGGCTTTCCATCATGGCAAGCTACATCACGGATATGCAGCTGGGCGTGTTTCTGGTGCTTTTGAACCTTCCGTTCATGTATCTTGGGTACAAGCAGATCGGCAAGAGCTTTACCATTGCTACCTTCATTGCCATCTGCCTTCTTTCCCTATGGTCCGGACTCTTTGTCCCCATCCCGCCCCTCACCAACGATCCCTTTCTGGCGGCGATTTTCGGCGGCATCATCGACGGTGTGGGAGTCGGTCTCATCATACGGGCGGGCGGTTCCCTGGACGGAACGGAGATTGTCGCCATCATCATGGACAGGAAGTCCGTGTTCTCCGTGGGCGAGGTTGTCATGTTCATCAACCTGTTCATCCTTTCCAGCGCAGGGCTGCTGTTTGGATGGGACAAGGCGATGTACTCGCTGGTGGCATATTTTGTGATATCCAAGATGATCGATGTGGTCATCAAGGGACTGGATGAGTCCTATGCCGTGATGATCGTGACGAATGAGCACGAAGAGATCACTTCCGCCCTCAATGACCGTTTGGGCCGCGGCGTCACCCTGCTCCATGGGGCGGGCGGCTATACGGGGGAAAGCAAGGAGGTACTCTACTGTGTGGTGACGCGCCTGGAGGTGGACAAGCTCAAGGAAATTGTTCTGGACAAGGACGAGAGCGCCTTTGTCACCATCAATGCCGTCCACGACATCGTGGGCGGACGGTTCAAGAAGAAATCCATTCATTGAGACAGGATGTGGCTGCTATGTCAAGGAAATATTGTGCAATCTTCTTGTTTTTATTCATGGTGCTCCTCTCTGTTCCTGTTTCTGCCGAAAAAGCGGCACCTCTTCGCATTGCCCGGCTTCCCATCATCGTGCAGTCAAGCTTCAACCTGTCTGCAGAAACGGTGGCTGAATTGGAGACCAAGGTGGACAGGGCCTTGCACGTTCCCCTCAACGGGGTGCTCCGGAAAGTGGAGTATCTTCCGGAACAGGACTGCATGAGGGCTCTGGATGATGTCATGGCGGAGCTGCGCCGGACCAACCGCAAGGCAAAGTTCAAGGATGCCATGAAACCCTTGGCGGAACGGCTCGATGCGGATTTGGTGGTCTGTCCGGTCATAGAGCATTACAGCCAGTACATTTCCATGGGATTTCATTGGCATGGGGAGAGCATTCTTTACAGTGATGTCAGAATATCTTTAGCGGGATATGAGCGCAGGAAGGACAAGCCGTTTTTAGAACGGGAGTCCCGCTTTTACCGAAATGAGTATTCGAATTGGGGACTTGCGAGGGTGCTTGCAGGAGAATGTATGGACAAAGTGATTGATAGAACGGGTATTTATTTTATGGTGCATGACAGTAAAGAATAAAAAGAACATGGAAAAGGCAGTATTTTTGATGAGTTGCGACATTGACAGAGAAGGTGTTCTAGCGTACAATTTTGGAGGTGTATTAATAAAATATTGATTCAGGAGATGGTAATGGATGAAGAAATGGGCAGCAGCTTTAACCGGCGCGATGCTCATGGGGTGCATGGGAACTTCTTTTGCAAATTCCCCGGAGGATTCTTTCAAGGATGTTCCGAAGGATCATTGGGCTTATGAATCTGTGCAGAAACTGGTGGACAGCGGCGTTGTGGTGGGATACCCGGACGGTGAGTTCAAGGGGGACCGGCAGATCACCCGCTATGAGATGAGCATGGTGGTGGCAAAGGCCATCGACCATTACATGGAAGCCAGCGATGCAGACAAGGATATCATTGACAAGCTCTCGGCGGAGTTCGCTGGCGAGCTGAATCGTCTGGGAAAGCGCATGGAAAAGGTGGAGAAGCGCACGAACAGCTGGCTCAGCGGCGAGACGCGCATCCGCTATTTTGGCAACAGCCCGCAGGTGGGCGAGAAGCTCAAGGGCGGCGACAAGTTCGACTTCCGTCAGAGACTTACCTGGCAGGGAGACATCAACCAAAATGCAAATTTCCTCGGCCGCCTGAACATGGACCAGAAATTCGGCGAGGGTGCGAACTCCAAAACCTACAAGGTTCGCATGGATCTCGGCTATATCCAGTTGAAAGATACTTTCGGCCTTGACAAGATTCGCGTGGGGCGTTCCCAGCTCGATTCCATCGGCCATGGGCTGATCGGAAAGCCGGACAGCGTTGATGGCCTCCTGCTTCAGAAGAACATAGGGGACAATACGACCCTCAAGGCATATGTGGGAGATGTTTCCCAGGACGGCGATGCCAGCACATCGAATACCCAGACACTTGGCACCTTTGAGATCGGGCATAATTTCTCGAAGGATTTCGGTGCAAGCCTCGGCTATTACTGGGCGGATATTGAAAGGACCGCACGGGGCGCAGGCATGGGAAATCTCAATATCGCGGGCAACAGCAATGCCACGGATCTGGTGTTCAACCGTGCTGACGGCCTCGATATCGGGTTTCATTACAAGTTCGGCAAGTACAGGCTCTTTGGAGATTATATCTTCACGAATGTCCGCAACATGAATCCGGACTATGAGGGGCGTCTTGGCAATCATCCCAAGGGATGGTCCATTGAGCTGACAAACGGTGTCGGCCCCAATGTCTATTACCTGGCAGTTCCCATTGTGGACAGGAACAAGCCCCACACGGATGCCTGGATGATCTCCTACCGCAGCATCGATGCAGGCGCTGTTCCGGTGGGCGGCTTCGATACGATGGGCGTTTCTTATCCGAACCAGCCCTACAGTGCATTCACCCATGGCACAGACAATGTGAATGCCATCTATCTTGCCTATCAGAACGTCGTGGCGAAGAATATCATCATGAGTCTTGAGTATCAGCATCTCCGCTTCAAGAATCGCGGGCTCACAGGCCTCAAGAGCGGAAAGCTTGACAATACCTACAAGTTCCAGTTTGAGTTCTTCTATTGATGAAAACTGAATAAGCGCAATAGAAAATCCGCGCCCTGTGACGCGGATTTTCTTGCATAATATAGTCTTTAAGCTTTCTTGCGCAGCACCACCGCACTGCGGGCGGGAATGTAGAGCTTGAGCCATTCCTTCTTCTCCCCTTCATAGAGGACATCGAAGTTGGTGATGTGGGGCACCTGGTCATCGGCAAGGCCGTTGCCGCCGAACTGGACAGCATCGGTGTTCAGCACCACATTGTACTCTCCCGGGGGAACGAGGAATCCATAGTCCGTAAAGGAGCGGGTGGGCGAGAAGTTGAAGACGAAGACGAGATCGCCGCGCATGTAGGCGAGAATCTGGTCGCCGTCGTTGTGCCAGATTTCCACCACAGGAAGCTGCTGGTAGTTCGGGATGCTCTTCATGATGGCGAGCATTTCGCGGTCAAAGTCGCCCAGGAAATGGTAGCAGAGGTTCTTGTCATCGACGAGATGCCACTGCCTGCGGGCATATTTGTAACTCCAGCCATTGCCTTCCCGCGGGAAGTCGATCCATTCCGGATGGCCGAACTCATTGCCCATGAAGTTGAGATAGCCGCCATTGATCGTGGAGGCCGTCACCAGGCGGATCATCTTGTGGAGGGCGATGCCGCGGTCAACCATCCCGTTCCTGTCATTCTTGCTGAAGTGCCAGTACATATCCGCATCGATGAGGCGGAAGATGATGGTCTTGTCGCCCACCAGTGCCTGGTCGTGACTTTCCGCATAGGAAACAGTCATCTCGTCGGAGCGGCGGTTGGTCACTTCCCAGAAGATGCTGGAGGGCTTCCAGTCCTCGTCACGCTGCTCCTTGATGGTCTTGATCCAGTAGTCCGGGATGTTCATGGCCAGACGGTAGTCAAAGCCATAGCCGCCGTCCTCGAACTTCGCGGCGAGCCCCGGCATGCCGCTGACTTCCTCGGCGATGGTGATGGCGCCGGGCTTCACTTCGTGGATGAGCTTGTTGGCCAGGGTCAGGTAGCAGATGGCGTTGTCGTCCTGATGCCCGTTGAAGTAATCGCCATAATTCGTGAATGCCTCGCCAAGCCCGTGGCTGTAGTAAAGCATGGAGGTGACACCGTCGAAGCGGAATCCGTCGAAGTGGTACTCCTCCAGCCAATATTTGCAGTTGGAGAGGAGGAAATGGAGCACATCGTCCTTTCCGTAGTCGAAGCAGAGGCTGTCCCATGCGGAGTGCTCATGGCGGTCTCCGGGATAGAAGAACTGGTTGGGATCGCCGCAGAGGTTGCCGAGTCCCTCGACCTCGTTCTTGACCGCATGGCTGTGGACGATGTCCATGATGACGCCGATGCCCTGGCTGTGGGCGGTATCGATGAGATCCTTGAGTTCCTCCGGCGTGCCGTAGCGGCTGCTGGCGGCAAAGAAGGAGCTTACGTGATAGCCGAAGCTGCCATAGTAGGGGTGTTCCTGAATGGCCATGACCTGGATGCAGTTATAGCCGTCCTTGATGATGCGGGGGAGGATATTTTCCTTGAACTCGGTGTAGGTCCCGACTTTTTCCGCGTCCTGTCCCATGCCGACATGGCACTCATAGATGAGCAGGGGGTCTGTCTTGAGCTTGAAATTGTCATCATGCCAAACGAAGGGATGCCTGGGTGCCCAGACCTGGGCGGAGAAGATCTTTGTCTGGTCGTCCTGCACGACTCTCTGGGACCAGGCCGGGATGCGCTCTCCCTCGCCGCCCCACCAGTGAACCTTCATCTTGTAGAGGTCGCCGTGCTTTATCTTGTCTGCGGGAAGCTTCAGCTCCCAGTTGCCGGTCCCCATGATGTGCTTGCAGCGGTAGGTCTCGTTTTCCTTCCAGTCGTTGAAATCGCCGATCAGGTAAATGGACATGGCATTGGGTGCCCATTCGCGGAATACCCAGCCTTTCTCTGTCCTGTGCAGGCCGTAATACAGGTGGCCGGAGGCAAATTCGGGAAGAGTCATCTTTCCGTTCTGCGTGAGCCGGTTGATCATCCACTGTGCATGATCGTGCCGCCCCCGAATGGCTTCCTCGTATGGCTCCAGCCATGAGTCGTGTGCTACGATGCCGATGTGATTTCCGTTTGCCATGACATTTCATTGCAATCAATTGATGCTGATTGCAACATTTCCCCCCCATCTCAAGTAAATTTACAAACAATTGGGAATAGAACTATCTTTAATTCATTTCGACATGGTGGAAAAGGAATCCTTCTTTTCCGCAAAAAAATATAGAGGATATTCCTCTTGCAAGGGAGGAAACGCAGGTGTCCGGGTGGAATTAAAGAATTGTGGAAGGATAACGACAGCAGATGCAAGAAGGAGGATTCCCATGGACAAGAGAAAAGAAGCATTTGAGCGCGCCTTGCAGGACCTTACGGATATGAAGAACCATGAGGCGAACTATGGAATCATCAATAAATACCTGCATATCATCAATACCTTTGCGAAAATGGAAGAGGTCTGCGACAGGATGGCAGAGGATATCGCCGAGGCAAAGGGAAAGAGCAAGGAAGAAGTCTTTGAGGAGTACTATGGGAGAGCCTAAATTTCATTTTCCCCTTGACAATCAGAAACAATGCTGTTAATATCATAAACATATTAAACATGTAGGTTTTTGAAATGGAAAAGGGGTATGAAAAATGAGTGAGGAAAGGAACTATAGATTCGAGACCTTGCAGCTTCATGTGGGGCAGGAGGAAGCAGATCCGACGACGGATGCCCGTGCCGTTCCCATCTATCAGACGACATCCTATGTGTTCCACAACGCGCAGCATGCGGCGGACCGCTTTGCCTTGAAGGATGCGGGCAATGTCTACGGGCGTCTCACGAACCCGACGGAGGATGTCCTGGAGAAGCGCATCGCGGCATTGGAGGGCGGCGTTGCGGCATTGGCTCTGGCTTCCGGCGCAGCGGCAGTCACCTATGCAGCCCAGACCCTTGCCCATGCGGGACAGCATATCGTGGCGGCAACGACCATCTATGGCGGCACTTACAATCTTTTTGAGCACACCCTTCCGGATTTCGGCATCACGACCACCTTTGTGGACCCCACCAAGGGCGTGCAGGTTTTCGAGGAGGCCATCCGGGAGAACACCCAGTTCCTCTACATTGAGTCCGTGGGCAACCCGAATGCGAACCTCATCGACATTGATGCGGTGGCAGAGATTGCCCATAGGCATAATATCCCCCTGGTGGTGGACAGCACCTTTGCGACGCCCTACCAGATCCGTCCCTTTGAGCATGGCGCGGACCTCGTTGTCCATTCCGCCACGAAGTTCATCGGCGGCCATGGCACGACTCTGGGCGGCATCATCGTGGACAGCGGGAAATTCGATTGGGTGAAGTCGGGCCGTTTCCCCTGGCTCGTGGAGCCAAATGCCAGCTACCACGGCATCAGCTTTGCGAAGGATGTGGGAGCGGCGGCTTTCGTCACCTATATCCGCGCCCTGCTCCTGCGCGACACGGGGGCGACGATCTCCCCCTTCAATGCCTTCATTCTCCTGCAAGGGGTGGAGACCCTTTCCCTGCGGGTGGAGCGTCATGTGGAGAACGCATTGAAGGTCGTTGACTATCTTGCGAAGCACCCGAAGGTGTCGAAGGTCAATCATCCGGCTCAGGCAAGCCATCCTGACCATGCACTCTATGAGAAATATTTCCCCAATGGCGGCATTTCCATCTTCACCTTCGAGATCAAGGGCGGTGCGGAGGATGCGATGAAGTTCATCGACAACCTCAAGGTATTCTCGCTTCTGGCGAATGTGGCGGACGTGAAGTCCCTCGTCATCCATCCCGCCAGCACGACCCACTCCCAGATGACGGAGGAGGAGCTTCTGGCATCGGGCATCACCCCATCCACCATCCGCCTCTCCATCGGCACGGAGCATATTGATGATATCATTTATGACCTTGAACAGGGATTCAAGGCATTGGGGTAAAAGGAAGAGACTGAGAAATAAATCATATTGAGGCCCTGCCATGTGGTAGGGCCTTTTTTGCGAGGAATTTGGGGATAGTGCAGGATTTTGACAAAGAAAAATGGGGATAGTGCAGAAAAATAGGAAAATAAATTTGGGGATAGTGCGGTTTCGTGTTATAATTTATAGCTGGGGAGGGATAAAGTTGTTCAAACGTAAGATATATCAGCATTTGTTGAACTGGAAGAAAGAATCTGACGGGCAGACGGCTCTCCTGGTCCAGGGAGCCAGAAGAATCGGCAAATCCACAGTAGTGGAGGAGTTTGCCAAACAGGAGTATGAGAGCTATATTTTGATTGACTTTTCCAATGTCAAGCCGGAAGTTTTGGCGCTCTTCCAGGATATGACTGATTTGAATTACTTTTTCCTACAATTACAGCTGCTTTATAAAGTAAACTTGAAGGAACGGCAATCGCTGATAATCTTTGATGAGGTGCAGCTTTGTCCACAGGCGCGGCAGGCTATAAAGCATTTGGTAGCTGATCATCGCTATGATTACATGGAAACCGGCTCCTTGATTTCTATTCGCAAGAATACGCAGAATATTCTAATTCCAAGCGAGGAAGAGTCTGTCAACATGTATCCCATGGACTATGAGGAATTTCTCTGGGCTTTGGGGGATGAGGTCACCACACCACTGCTGCGGGAGTGTTTCCTCAAAAAAATACCTTTGGGTGAAGCAGCCCACAGAAAACAGATGCAGCAGTTTCGTCTGTATATGCTGATTGGTGGCATGCCGCAGGCCGTTGAATCATATCTGAGGACCAATAATTTCAGCAAGGTAGACAAGGTGAAGAGGAATATTTTGCGGCTTTATGAAAATGATTTCCGCAAAATTGATATTTCTGGCAGAGCCTCCAAGCTGTTTGAGGCCATTCCTTCAGAACTAAGCAAGAATACTCTGCGGTATCAGGTGAGCAAGGTGCTGGAAAAGCAGCGTGCCAATGACATTCGTGAGATTTTTGCAGATTTGCAGGATTCTATGACTGTATTGGGCTCTTTTCATGTCAATGATCCTGGCGTAGGTATGTCCTTGAATATGGATATTGACCGGTTCAAGATGTTCCTATGCGATACAGGCTTGTTTGCCACACTGGCCTTCAAAGATAGGGATTTTACAGAAAATGTGATTTATGAAAAACTGTTTCATAACAAATTAGCCACCAATCTTGGCTATATGTACGAAAATATTGTGGCACAGATCTTGTGCGCCAAAGGTGACAGCTTGTTTTACCATACCTTTCCGTCGGAAACCTCTAATCATACTAATGAAATTGACTTTGTTATAGCCAGGAAAAACAAGATTTGCCCCATTGAAGTAAAGTCTTCAGGTTATAAGCAGCATGCTTCCTTGGATAGGTTCAGGAATAAATATCGTGACCGTATTTGGATGAGCTATGTTATTTACACGAAAGGCTATCAGCAAGCTGAAGGCGTGGAGTATGTGCCGGTGTATATGACGCAGTTTTTGTGACACCCCTTGACTGGATCGATGGATTTTATCAAAACCGGAAATCAGGGGTTGACTACATTCTTCGGGCTGCCATCCAGGAATGCCTTTACATTGTCCACGGCAATGCCCATCAGCCGCTGTCTGGTTTCCTTTGGGGCCCAGGCAATGTGGGGGGTGATGATGCAGTTCTCTGCTCCGAGAAGGGGGTTATCGCCCCGGATCGGCTCTGTTGAAACCACATCCATTGCTGCAGCACGGACCTTCCCGCTGTCAAGGGCATCGCGCAGGTCCTGTTCCACGATAAGCGGGCCGCGGCTGGTGTTGATGATGATGACCCCGTCCTTCATTCTGGCGATGCTTTTCTTGTTGATGATGCCCTGCGTTGCAGGAAATAACGGGCAATGAAGGGAAATGACATCGGCCCTGCGGAACAGCTCGTCCAGTTCGACAAAAAGGCATTCCCCTTCTTTCGTCCCAGGTGTGCTGTGGGCGCTATAGGCAATCAATTCCATGCCCAATGCCCTGGCAATCCTACCGACCGCCTGGCCGATGCGCCCATAGCCGATGATGCCGATGGTCTTTCCCGCCAGTTCGATGAGAGGGTGGTCCCAGAAGCAGAAATCTGCGGATTTCTCCCATCGGCCTTCCTGCACGGCACGTCCATGATGCCCGATGTGATGGCAGATCTCAAGAAGCAGGGCAATGGCGAACTGCGCCACTGCTTCTGTGCCATAGGCAGGGATGTTGCTGACGGGAATGTTCCTTTCCCGTGCGGCCTCGATGTCCACGATGTTGTATCCCGTCGCCAGAACGCCAATGAACTTGATGCCGGGGCATTTCTGGAGGAGGCTGCGGGAAATGGGCGTCTTGTTCGTGATGATAATTTCCGCATCGCCAATGCGGTCGGCAATTTCCCCTTCATCGGTCAGGGAGGTGCGGTCATAAATCCTGCATTCCCCCAGGGAACGCAGTCCCTCCCAATCAAGGTCGCCGGGATTCAATGTGTACCCGTCCAATACCACCATCTTCATTTAGTGTGTTCCCCTTTCTTCTCTTAAAAGTTATCCTTTTCACATTCACGAATTTTGTTCCATGATTCTCCAATCTGGAGCCGCTTTCCGTTATATTTCGAGAGAAGGGGATGATTCACCTTCTTCTTTTCGGAAAGGATTTTCCTTGTCATGGCAAAGAAAAGACCTTAGAATAGAGGCAGGGCGGCCAGGAATGGCAATCCACATCAAGAAATTCTTGGGGGAATGGGCATGGAACAGAGAAAATACATACTGATGGCAGTGATGATCTCTTCCTTCATCACGCCTTTTCTCGCCAGTTCCATCAACGTGGCGATTCCCGCGATGGCCGTGGATTTTCAGGTGGAGCCTACACAGCTCAGCTGGGTGGTGACATCCTTTCTTCTGGGGGCGGCCTGTGTCCTGATTCCCTTTGGAAGGCTGGGAGATATTCTGGGGCGCAGGAAGCTCTTTCGCATCGGCATCCTCTGCGTGCTCCTGACGACCGCGGGGGCAGGAATGGCTCCTGACGCTCGGATTCTCATATTGCTTCGCTTTTTGCAGGGGATATCCATTGCCATGATTTTCAGCACGAGCGCGGCCCTGCTGGTTGCAGCCCATGCGCCCTCGGAACGGGGAAAGGTCATGGGATACACGTCAGCGGCTGTTTACAGCGGCCTTTCCTTGGGACCCTTTCTTGGCGGCATGATTACCCAGTATCTTGGCTGGCGGATGATTTTCTTCCTGACGGCAGTGGTGCTTTTGGTGAACTGGCTCCTTTCGGGGAAAATCAAGGGAGAATGGTACGGGGCGAAGGGGGCGGCCCTGGATTATGGCGGATGCGTCCTCTATATGCTCGGGACCTTGGCGGTGCTGGGAGGCTTGTCGGCTTACGGGGCGAATCCAAATGCTTCCTTTATGCTTGGCATTGGGGCTTTGCTGGCGGTCTTGTTCCTTTGGCGGCAGGTGCATGCGGAGTCTCCGATCCTCGATGTCAGCCTTTTCCGGAATGTGATTTTTGCCATGTCGAATCTGGCATCTTTCCTCCATTACAGCTCCACCTTTTCCATCAGCTTCCTTTTGTCCCTGTACCTGCAGCTCGTCCGCGGTCTGGATGAGGTGACGGCGGGAAGCATCCTGCTCCTGCAGCCGGTGATGATGGCAGTGCTCTCCCCTGCGGCGGGGACCCTTTCCGATAAGTTCCAGCCGCGCATTGTGGCGAGCATTGGCATGGGAATCACGGCGGCGGGCATCTTCCTCCTGTCCCTGCTGCAGATGGATACTCTTTTTGTCTTCGTGGGGGGAGCGCTCGTCGTTGTCGGCGTGGGGTTTGCCCTGTTTTCTTCCCCCAACGGCAATGCCATCATGAGTTCCGTGGAACCGAAACAGCTTGGTATCGCCTCTTCGATCATGGCCTTTACGCGCATTTTCGGACAGGCCATGAGCATGACCATCGTGACTCTGCTGCTCAGGGCCTATGTGCTGGAAAAGATGGGAGCCGGCTATACGGAGTCCCTTTCCCAGGGAATTCAGGGAATCTTCCATCTTCTTGTCATAATCTGCTGCATAGGCACGGGAATCTCGCTGATGCGGGGAAGGAATCAATAAAAAAATAGGAAAATGGAAATGCGGCGTTGCAGGAGCAACGTCGCATTTTTCAGAACAATGATATAATGAGGGCAGAATTGAGAGGAGGGGAGCGGAAGTGGAGTTCAAAGAATTTTTTACGAAGCATACCCTGGGCTGCCTGGCGGGCGGATTTGCCATTGGCCTGCTGGTCTGCGCCGTCGGTTCGGGGATGATGTCCTTCTCCGGCTCACCGGCATTTTGCGGCTCCTGTCATGCCATGAAGGGGGAGGCGGCATCCTTTGCCAAATCAAGCCACAGCAGGCAGGAGTGCACGGAATGCCATCTGCCCCACGACAATATGGCAATCTACATGGTGGAGAAGGGGCGCACCGGGATGGTGGACACCTATCATGCGGTAATCAGGGATTATCCGGCCCGCATCAAGCTGTCGGAGGATGCCCGTAAAACCGTGAACAGCAACTGTCTGAGGTGCCATGAAAACACCATGGAAAATGTTCATGCGGCAGTGGGAGAAAGCCTGGACACCGGGGCCGATTGCATGAAATGCCATAGCAGAATCGTTCATGGATCGAACCATCTCGAAGGGGGGATAAAAGTTGAATAAGCTACAGAAAATCCTGGCAGGAATTGCGGCAGCCTGTCTGCTGTTCTTTGGCTTCGTGGTGGTTCGCCTGAGTGCAGCCCCCAATGATGACAGCGTGAAGCTGCAGAAGATTTCCCATGAGAATTACGCCCATTTGGGCAAAGCAGCCTATAAGGATGCCTATCCCTTGGAATACAACTCCTTCATGAAGAACAATCAGGGCGGGGAAAGCCCCACCGGTTACGGCGGCAGTGATCCGGGAAAATCCTACATTGAAATGCAGCCGGAAATCAAGGAGAATTTCAAGGGCTACAAGTTCTCGGTGCAGTATGATGTGGCAAGGGGACATACCTGGGCAGGGGTTGACCAGATAAACTCCCAGCGCATCCCGCCCCAGAAGGGCAACTGCATCGTCTGCAAGAGCTCCTGGATGTATGACAAGTGGTACAAGGAAAGCGGCTGGGATTTTGCCACCATGCCCTTTGCCGATGCCACGCCGCCTTACACCGACAAGGATACGGTGGAGGGAACGGACCTGTACTTCGGATGCTCCTCCTGCCATGACCCGGACACCATGGAACTGCGGGTTTACCAGCAGGGCTTTGTGGAATCCATGGCGATGAAGGGCATTGATATCAGCAAGGCTTCCCACAATGAAATGAGGGGATATGTCTGCGGACAGTGCCACAACGAGTATTACTTCATGGCCGAAGATGGCCGTGTGCGCCATCCCTTTATCGCCGGTTGGGAACCGGAGGAACAGTTCAGGTTCTACCAGACACAGAGCGAGCAGCTGGGCAACTTCAAGCAGGATTGGGTCCATCCCGATTCCAAGACTCCCATGCTGAAAGCGCAGCATCCTGACTTTGAGATCTGGACCACCAGCGTCCATGCCGATGCCGGCGTTACCTGTGTGGACTGCCACATGCCCTACATGCGGGAAAATGGGCAGAAATATACTTCCCATTGGATGACCAGCCCCTTGAAGACGGTGGAAGCTTCCTGCCTCAAGTGCCATGACGAGAGCAAGGAAACACTGATCGCCAGGGTAAAGACCATCCATGACAACAACTTCAAGCTCCAGAGGATCGCCGGCCAGACCGTGGCCAAAGCGCATCTGGCCGTGAAGGCTGCCATGGAGGCCGGCGCCACCGACGAGCAGCTGGCACCTGTCCGCCTGAAGCTCCGTGAAGCCCAGTGGTATTGGGATTGGGTAGCTGCAGAAAACGGCAACGGCTTCCATAATCCCGACAAGTGCATGCGCATCAGCGGCGAGGCCATTGACCTCGGCCATCAGGTCATCGAAGATGCCAATGCTTTGATCAAGGGCAGCCTGTAAAAGCATATAGGTTCAGACCGCCTCCCTTTGGGGGCGGTTTTTGTATTTCCAATGCAGGAGTTTAAGGCCATGATAGGATAATTGCATCATATGGTTGCTATGGCAACATAGGAAAAGCTGCATTCTTGCTATAATGAAGGAAATGAGTAGTTATAGGAGGGAAGGCCATGCAGGTTTATCATTTGGATTTGCAGGAACTGCCCCTGTTCAAGGATGTACCGGCGGCGGAGGTGGACAGGTTCATTGCCGCCACGGGAGCGGTTATCAAGAGGGTGGGCAAGGGCATACGGATCTTGGAAGCCTATGAGGAAAATCATGATATCGGCGTTATCGTGGAAGGAGAGGCCCAGGTGCTGGCGGAAGACCGCTTCGGCAATGAAACCGTCAGCCACAATCTGGAACGGGGAGCCATGATGGGAAGTACCTCGGCCATCATGCCACAGATTCCAAATAATACGGCCATCCTGGCTCTCACGGATGTACTGGTGCTCTGGATTCCCTATAAGGCCCTGTTGACCGCAGGTCCCAAGCTGGGACGCACCCATGGCATGGTGATGAAGAATATTTTGGAGGCTTTTTGCCGGAAAAACGTGCTGATGGTGCAAAAGATCAAGATCCTCTCCCAAAAGACTCTGCGGGAGAGGCTGATCCTCTATCTGATCTATCGTCAGCAGCGGCAGGGAAAGAGCAGGGTACAGGTGCCGGGCCGCGTGCAGCTGGCCAAGGAACTGGAATGCAACCGCAGTGCGCTGACCCGGGAGATAAGTGCCATGCAAAGCGAGGGCCTGCTCTCCATGGGAGAGGATTGGATGGAGCTGGATGCGGAAAAGGTGGCCGGGATGGGTTGAATCATGATCGAGATAAAGTTTGCGGCGGTGAGCCAGTGCTTTCACGGACGGAAGATTCTCGGCCCTTTGGACTGCGGCCTGTGCAGTGGAAGGATTACGGCGGTTACCGGAAGGAACGGCATCGGCAAGTCTACCTTTCTGAAGCTGGCAGGGCATTTTCTGATGCCCAGTTCCGGGAAAGTCACGGTGACATCGGACGGGATGGAGATGCGGGGAGAAGTATTGCGGCGGTGTATTGCCATGGTGATGCCGGAGCTGCGCTTCTATGACAGGCTCACGGCCCGGGAGAATCTGGATTTTCTGCTGGGGCTTCGGGGCAGGCGGCTGGATGATGAGGAATACGGCGCACTGCTTGACCAGGTAGGGCTTTCGCCCAAGGCCGTCAGCCGCAGCTATGCCGGGGAGTTTTCCACGGGCATGGGGCAGCGGCTGAAGATGGCGGCACTATTGGCGGCGGAGGCGGAGATCTGGCTGCTGGACGAGCCGGGTGCCAATCTGGATGCAGACGGGCAGGCCATGGTGGCACGGGAAGCGAGAGCGGCGGCAGAGCGTGGCGTGCTGGTGGCCATAGCCACCAATGCTCCGGGAGAGGAGGCGCTGGCGGATGAATGCATCCCTTTGGACGGGCATTAAGCTGGTGCTTTGCAAGGAATTGACCATGGGTCTGCGCTTCAAGGCGGCCTGGGCTTCCATGTTCATGTTTGCCCTGACCACTCTGGCATGCGTGAGCCTGGCCCTGCAGGGTGGGCAGCTGGAGCCGAAAATGGCGGCTGCCCTGCTGTGGATGATTATCTTCTTTGCCTCTATGGTGGGGGCGGATCGGGGCTTTGCCGACGAGGATGCGGCAGGGACTTTGATGGTGCTGAAGCTTTACGGCAGCGCCCAGCCGGTGCTCTTTGGAAAAATGCTCTATAGCTTTTTCCTTCTGGCGATGCTGGTTCTCTTTATTGCCCCCTTGTTTTTTGTGCTGATGGGGGTAGAGATTGCCTTTCCCGGCGTGTTTGTCCTGACCCTGCTTCTGGGTGTGGCGGGCATTGCGGCGGCAGGCACATTGCTGGCGGCACTGTCTGTGGGGGCGAGGGTGAAGAACGGCCTCTTTGCGGTATTGATGCTGCCGGTGATCCTGCCGGTGTTCCTGCCCGCCATCTTCTTGACAGCAGAGGCCCTGGGGGGAGGAAGTCTCTCGCTCAATTATCTTGGAGGCATGGCTCTTTATGACGGCCTTCTGGCCGTGGGAGCTTCCGTGCTCTTTGATTATCTTTGGTATGAAGATTAGGAGGGGTTTTATGGGGGCTGTATTGGGCGGCCTTACACTTGCCGTTGTCGCTCTGGTGTTCTTTGTGGTGCCGCCGGCGGAGGGGCTGGGGTACTATGTGCGGCTGGCCTTCTTCCATATCCCCGTGGCCTGGGTAGCGGTGATTGCCTTTTTGGTCAGTGCATTTCAGGGGGCAAAATACCTGCGCTCCCGGGAGATGGCTGCGGATGCCGGAAGCGCGGCGGCGGCCAGGCTTGGATTTGTTTTCGTCCTTCTGGCTACCATCAGCGGGGCGGTTTTCTCCAAGCTCACCTGGGGAGCTTATTGGAACTGGGACCCCCGGCAGACGACGATTTTTGTGCTGCTGCTGATCTACGGGGCCTATCTGACACTGAGGGGAGCCATGCCGGCGGGGCATAGGCGGGCGAAGACGGCGGCGGTGTATGCCATGTTTTCCTTCTTGACAGTGCCGTTTCTGGTATTTATCCTTCCACGGCTGTACTTCTCCCTGCATCCCTCGCCGGTGATCAATGGCACGGGGCTGGCCATGGACAGCGTTATGCTGGCAGTGTTGCTGACGGCGCTCGTTGATGTGACGGGAATTTTCTACTGGCTGTATCGGAAACAGCGGACAAGGATTTTGCGGGAGGAAAAGGAATGAATCGGAAGATATTGCTGGGCTTGCTGCTCTTGGCATTTGCAGCTTATGCGGGCTGGACCTTTGTCGATTCGGTTACCCCCTATGTGGGTATTGCCGAGGCACGGAAAAGCACGGGCAACGTTCAGGTGAAGGGCCTGCTGGACAAGAGTGCGCCTGCCCCCCATATGGAGGGGGATGATTTTGTCTTTACCCTGCAGGATGAGGATACGGGGGAGACCATGCCCGTGCGTTATCACGGCGCCAAGCCCGACCAGTTCGACCAGGCCCATCACATTGTGGCCATCGGGCATTTTCAGGACGGGGCCTTCGGGGCAGACAAGCTTTTGATAAAATGCCCTTCCAAGTATGAACAGCAGAAGTGACGAAGGATGAGGAGTGACCTTTTTGTTAGGTGTTATATCTTTGGCGCTGACCCTGCTTTTATCGCTGGCGGCGGTGCTGTGCTTTGCTGTGCGGAGCGAGGAGACGGAAAGATGGGGACGGCGACTGGCGGCGCTTTCCTTTGCCGCTGTGCTTGCAGCCAGTGTTTATCTGCTGGTGCTCATCTTCAACAATCGTTTCGATATCGCTTATGTGGCCGGTTATTCGGCGGTGGAACTGCCGATAATCTATAAAATCTCTGCCTTCTGGGCCGGACAGCAGGGCTCCTTTTTGCTGTGGCTCCTGATTCATGGAGCGGCGGGCTTTTATCTTGCGATAAAAAAAGCATTGCCCGGTGCGGGTATGGCGGTCTACATGGGATTGCAGTCCCTTCTGGCAGTGCTGGTGCTGGCCAAGATCCCCTTTGTGCCCAATGAGGTGACAGTGCAGGACGGTGTGGGGCTGAATCCTTTGCTGCAGGATCCCTGGATGGCGGTGCATCCGCCCATCATCTTTGTGGGCTATGCCCTTTTGGCGGTGCCGCTGGCTTACAGCGCAGGGGCCTTGCTTGTGGGACAGAAGGCGCAGAAATGGCTGCCCGCTGCCCGACGCTGGGCGCTGGTGGGCTGGAGCTTTTTGGGTGCCGGCATCTTCATCGGCGGCTATTGGGCCTATAAGGTTTTGGGCTGGGGCGGTTTCTGGGGATGGGACCCGGTGGAAAATTCCTCTCTGGTGCCCTGGCTGGTGGCGGGCATCTTCGTTCATGTGCTGAAGGTGGCGCAGATCCGGCAGTCCGTCATCACCATGGTGCATCTGGCGGGCATCTTCGCCTATGCCCTGGTGCTCTATGGCACCTTTCTCACCCGCAGCGGCATTCTGGGTGATTTTTCCGTGCATTCCTTTGCAGGCACCAATATTGGAATAACCATTGCGGTGGTGAATGCCATCGTGCTGGTGGCAGGCCTCTTGCTCCTGGCGGCGAAGGCCAAACAGCTTCCTCAGGGCGAGTATTATCCCGGCCATGATAGCCGGGAATTCATCATGCTGCTGGGCGCCTTGCTGATGGCGTTTATCGGTTCCGTGGTCTTTTTGGGCATGTCCATGCCACTTCTCACCCAACTCATGGGAAGGCCGGCGGCGGTGGATACGGACTTTTATGTGCGTACTGTCATGCCGCTGGCCATTGTCATGCTGCTGGCGGTTTCCTGCGCCCTGCTCCGGGGGTATGGACAGGGAAAGGTCTTGGCGAACGGCATGCCTCTGCTGGTTTTGGGAGTTATCGGCACCGCATGTGGTTATGCTGCGGGCGTGAGGCAGATGCTGCCCCTGCTGTTGGCGGCAGCAGCCCTGATGGCCGCGGGAGCCGCTGTACTTGCCAAGTGCAGGAACGGCATCCGGAACGGCGGCATGATTGCCCATCTGGGGCTTGGGCTGGCCATTTTTGCCATCGTGCTGGCAGGTTCCGGCAGCCAGTCCCATACGCAGGAAATGGCGGTTGGGGAGAGCTATGATGTTTTCGGCCACGAAATCGTCTTTCGGGGACAGGAATTTGCCGAAGGGCTCAAGGAAAAATATTATGTCTACACCGTGGATGGCAGGGAGGTGCGGGCTTTGACCAAGCTTCATGCCAACGGCACGGATGCGGCTAGGGAACCGGCCATTGACAAGGGGCTTGGGGGCGATGTGTATCTGGCACCCATGCCGGGGAAGGAGAATAACCGCCTGGAAATGGTCTTGAAGCAGGGCCGCATGGACATGGATGACGACCTTGCCTATCGTTTTGACGGTGTCAGCATCGACCAGCAGGAGGGCGGCAGACTGCTGATAACCGCTGAGGTTGCTGTTACCGACGGCGAAAAGGTGGAGCAGGCCAGCCTGGTCATGACAGCCAATGCGGACGGGGGAACCTCCCAGCCCGTGGAGGTCCTCGGCGGGCAAAAGCGTCTGCGCCTCACCGGTGTTGCCCGGAACCAGAAGCAGATCCGCCTGGAGATCCTGCCGTCCATAACCGAGGAAAGCAGCCAGCCCATCATGACCAGCGTCAGTGTCAAACCCTGCATCTGGCTGCTGTGGCTGGGCAGTGTGCTGGTGTGCGGCGGCACTTTGCTGGCTTTGCGACGGTGAAAACACAATGCATATTTTGTTTTATGTTAAGAAAAATTTTATGGCAATCAAGGCACAGAACCCTTTTGTTACATTAAATCAATAGAATAATCTTTTGAGATGATGTAAAATAGAGAAGGAGTTTTCTCAAAAAGAGAGAAAACTATACAATGTTGTTTTGGTTAAATTTGTTTATAATGTGTGCGACTTCAAGGTATGAGGTGATAGATATATGTCTATTGGCGCCAATCGGCTCGATGCGATGAGGAATGTGATTGTTTGCATGGCGGCGATTTTGTTCAGCCTGTTCCTGGGAGGATGCTCGCCACCTTGGGAGGATGAGGTAAGCATCACGATGCCTGAGGATATTGCCCAGGCCAGCCAGGATGTTTCTGAGGAGATTGGCGTGGATGTCTATTGGGATGCTACTTATTCCATGTATGGCTATACCACGTTGGCGGCAGGGAATGCTTACCGTACTCTGCCGGATGAACTGGGGGATATCGGTGATTCCATGGGACAGGTCAGGTTCTTTCGCTTCGGGGCTGAAGTTATGCCCATGGAGGGACGGGAGTATCGGAAATTCAGTGACCCTGGTGCTTACACCGAGCTGATTACTGCGGTGCACAACGTAGTGGACAAGGCTGACCCCAATCATCTGTCCATCATTGTTACGGACCTTTTCGAAAGCGATTCGGATTGGAGCAATGTCACAAAGAAACTGAAGGACAAGTACTTTGCCAGGCATATGGCAGTGGCCATTATCGGCATCAAGAACTCTTTTAACGGTGATATCTTTGACGTGGGGCTGAATGCCGCGAAGTTCACCTACGACAGTGGCGACAACCCTGCCATGTTCCGCCCGTTCTATCTTTTCATCATGGGGCCGGAACAATCGGTCAGGGAATTCATGGAACGATGGAAGGAACGGCAGGCGATGCCTAACGAGACGCAGTATCTTTTGCTATCGGAGAACCTCACTGAGTCTGCCAATGATTTTTCTCAGCTGACTCTTCAGGAAGGGGGCCAAAACCTTTATGAGGACGAACAGCTTGGAATTACGGACAAACGCATAAAGGAGTTTGGGATCAACGACATGGGATCTCCGGCTGTGTTGTCCGTCCAATTCAAATATCAACCGGTTTTCGGGGCTTGTCCCTTGAATATGGAGACCTTGAAATCGTCTGTTCGTGTGCTTTCCTTGGAGGAAGGCGAGAACGGAGAACGGGCTTGGCAGGTGTCAACTATGGAGAACGATGCGAAGGTGGAAGTGGTTCCGAGTCCTGATCAACCGGGGAGTTACAGTGTCACCTTGCGGTTTACGCCGGAGCGCACACTCTCTCCTGACCGCATCAACTTCATCCATGTCTCTGTGGCGCCAGACGCGAAAGGCTATCAATTGCCTGAGTGGGTGAAGGCCTGGAATATGCCGAATGTGGATGTTGCGCCGGATCAGTTTGATGGTTCCAAGACCATCAACTTCCTGCACGTGGTGGAGTCCTTGAAAAACTCAGCACTGGCAGCAGCACATCCGTCTCTGGTGAATATGAATCTCGTTATTGACAATAGGTAAGCGATAGGAGTGATGTTTATGGATCGGCGCACTCGTACTGTTGCGCAAATTTTCGGAATTATTTTCTTGACGGTTTTGCTGAGTATCCTCGCCTATTTTATCGGTTCGATGCTGGCGAAGTCTTTCGTGGCGGCAGGTACTGGAATTCCCCTTGCCCAGTGGCAGACTCACTATAAAAAACTGATCTATACGTTGGGCTTTACGGCCGGAGCATTATCCCTTGGATGGTATCTTTTGGCCCGATTTGGGATGAAGGTCAGCGATCCTTATGGTGTAGGGAAGCGTGGCATTTGGGCAATCTTTGGCATTTTGACTCTGCTGGCGTGCATTGCGCTTCCTTATATTTATTCCAGTATGGATGCGACGCTGAAAATCGGTGTGAGCATACCGATGGTCTTTGTTGTTCTTTATGCCATCATTGGCTACTGGGGCGGCAGCATTGCCACTGCTCCGGCCGCCTACAAGTATACGCCCCTTGGAGCGGACAAGATTCGCGCACCCAAGGATAGAAAGTGAGGAGTGGACAGATGGGCTACTATTTCATATCCATTGGCGGTTCCGGCGCGAAAGTGATGGAGTCCTTGACACATCTTTGTGTTGCCGGCCTTCTACCGAACAAGGAAAAACAGGAAAAGCTCTATGTTATGGCCATTGATCCGGATATTGGAAATGGCAATCTGAAACGCAGCAGTGCTGCGCTCAACAACTTTGACCGGTTTCAGGATCTGGCTGTCGGCACCGACACGCCTCTGTTCAAGACCGGAGTAGAACTCGCGAATCCCTTTGTATGGAATCCAACGGAACACGACAAGAAACTGGACGATGTAATGTCCTATCAGGCCTATAAGGGAACCCCGATCGGAGATCTCTATGAGGCACTTTACACGAGGGATGAGCGCGACACCTTCTTGAATGAAGGCTTTCGCGGCCGTCCTTCCATTGGCGCTGCGGTCATGGCGAAGAAAGTAGCTCTGGAAAGTGGCAATCAGTGGATGGAGGTGGAATCAGCTCCTTGGGATAAGTTCTCCCGCCTTATTCACCAGGATGCGAAGAATGGGCAGACGGCCAAGATTTTTTTGGCCGGTTCCGTTTTTGGAGGTACGGGGGCTGCCGGCATGCCTACCATTGCCCGACTTCTCCGTCATAGCTTTGGCAACTACTATGATGAAGGGAAGGTAATGATTGGCGGGGCGTTGATCCTGCCTTATTTTTCCTTTTCTCCTTCGCCTGCTGACCAGGCTAGTCAGGGGCTTTTCGCATCTTCGGAGAACTTTCTGACGAATACCAAGGCTGCCTTGAAATACTACGCGGTGAAAGATAAGATATATCATTCCATGTACTTCATCGGTGACGATGTGCTTTCTCCCATCAAGAATTTCAGTGTGGGAGCATCGACACAGAACAATGATGCTCATATCGTGGACTTCTATGGGGCGATGGCAGCCATCGACTTTTTCTGCAGCACAATGGAGAATAGGAAGGAGTATTCTTACATCTCCCGTTCGGCGGAGAATGTTTTTGGCTGGTCAGATATTCCTGACATTCGCATGGAGGATCAATCCCTGGTAAACGTCAAGGAGCGGTTCACCCAGTTCACAAGGTTTATCTTTGCTTATACTCATTTGGTCAAGCCTGTGTTGGGCGATCTTGTCTCAGGGAAGGAATCTTCTTATAAATACCCTTGGTTTATCGACTATTTGTCAGATATCAATATCAATGATGTTGCTATCAAGAACTTCGACGAATATACGGAGTGTTTTGCCCGCTGGCTTCAGCAAATTGAGACCTCGGAGAACAATCGCAGCATAGAGTTCATTCGGCGCAACTTCTTCGAGGCTGATCCGGCATCCATCGATCCCGGTCAGTTTGCCTCCTGCGCCTATGATGACAATAGCGGCGTCACGATTCACGAGCTATGGTACCGTCTCGCTGAACGTCCTTGTCAGGACAGGGAGAACACCAAGGGGTTTGGCCGTTTTTTGCGCGTGCTCTACGATTGCTGCGCAAAGGAAGAGGGGGGAACGAAGTAAATGGCAAAGCAATTTTTTCCGCTTTTGCCCAAGCTCAAGGAGGCATCAGCGGTCAATCCTGACAAAGCAAATGTCTGGGAGGACGAGAACAGAGACTTTTTGAATGCATTGATCAAGAGTCTGGCCGTCAGTGGTACCATCAAGGATATCGGCACCATCGATTCCATCCCTGATGTCTGGGCGCGTCCCCTGCTGTTCCAAATGGCGTTGTTTGATGAGCAAAAGAAGGAGACGCAGCAATTCATCAGAGGATTGCATGAGCGCGTTCTGGGAGAGTGGCGCTGCATCCTTGCCATGATTGCCCTGAAGGATGTGAAGCAGCTGGATCTCAGATCCGTGGCCGTTCACATCGATCAGGAAGAGAGCGGTTTCGGGCATATCCTTTTCAAACTGGCGCCCCAGGAGAGCATTCAGCCATCCACCACCACGTGGAAGGATATCTATGTCCTGTCTTACCAGGGTATTCCCATCGCTCTTACATCGCCATCGACTTTGGTGGCGGCAGCTGCAGATTATCAGACAGCATTTCGGGGCACATTGGCGGAGCCATGGAGCAAGGATGGTGTCACGCTGACGGATCCTGTGGATTACCTCACGGAAGAGGACAGAGCTGCACTTTACGGATGGATATCAAAACTCTATGAGGAAATCCGCGCAACGGTGCCTCGTGTGGAACAAGAGGACAGTCCTTCCTGTATGGGAGTTCTGCGCTGCCTTGACGACTATCGCCAGGACATCAAGAGGAAGATTTCCATGCCTGTCAGCGCAGACGTGGCTCGTGTAGACGCAGAGCTGAACCTGAATATGGGAATTTTCCGCCTGATGAATCAGACCGTGAAGGCGAAACAGGCCACAGCCCAGGATTCTGCCGTGCGCCTCATTGCCTCCCAGGGGAGGACACCGAAGCGGGAGATTCTCCTCATCTCCCCCATCATGGTACGGGAATTTGCGGAACAGTTGGGCGTTCCGCCTACGCAACTCGTTGTCTGGCGCGGTGTTTCTGCCAATGACGTTTCTGAGGAGGATCTGCAAGGGGAGAAGACTAAGCTCGGCCGCATCAATCTGGGCAATGTGGAATGGCATTCTCCGGATGAATTTTTCACGGATCGCATGACTGTCATTGAGCCGGGCAATGCCATTGTTGGTTCCCGATCCATCGCCGGGGCGCAGATGCTGGCGGAGGACGATACCAGCGCCATCCTTCCCATTCGCCGCGAACTGCTGGAGTATTTCAGTGCTCAGGAGATTGCTGAACGCATCAGCATTGAGAACAATATTGATGATATCTGCGTGCAGTTCTCCTTCCCCTTGTCCGGTATCGGTGGGGAGCAGGCGAACTTCAAGTTCACGAAGCGTTACCCGAAGAAGGATCTCGTTTACCTCCAGACCAACGTGCCGGTCATTGAAATCTGGCCAAACGTCCGCAGGGAAGGCTGGAAGAAATATTATCTCTACTACGAGAACAGCGATGCCCAGAACGAGAACAGCCAGGAAATTGGCAGGGACTTCTTCTATGTGGATCCTTGGGCCTACGGAGAAGACATTGGCGCAGACGTGCCGGATCATGGCCTTGCGAACCGCTATACGGCACAGCTTTCCGGGTTCCCGGAGGCACTGCTCTGCACGGTGAACATGTCCCAGCAGGGGAGCATGGCTGCCCAGACGATGGATGCAGGCATCCTGCTTCTTTCCCAACCACCTTTGGTGACCAGGGAAGGGGAACTCACTTGGCAGTTCGGTATCGATTTCGGCACATCCAGTACCATGCTCTATTTCCGCGAGGGCAGCAAGCAGCCTCAGCCTCTTTCCTTTGATCCGCATTTGTTCCAGGTGACGGACAGTGGCATCCCAAGAACCAGAACGTTCATTAACTTCATTCCTTCTTTGATGGAGGGGAGGAACGATGGCTCCTTCCTCAGCATCTTCCATATGCTTAATACACAAACCATGCATCAGGAAATCCTGCCCTTGCAGGATGGACATGTGTTCATGCTTACGACTCAGCGCATTGAGTTTTTCCGCAAACTGAGCAATCGTATCGATGCCAATCTCAAGTGGAAGGACGATGACATTGGTCGTCGCAAGGTCGCCGCCTATGTCAAGCAGATCTGCATCCAGAGTGTGGCAGAGGCAGCTATTCGTGGCGTGGACAAGCTGAACTGGAATTTCTCCTTCCCAACGGCATTCTCCAAGGAGCAGCAGTTTGCCTTCAAAGCCACTTGTCAGGATGCTGTCGCCGAGGCGTGTCGCAATACCTGCTTTGAGATACCTGAGAGCACCATTGTTCCCTGGCCGGAAAGCAAGGCTTCCGCTTACTACTTCAACAAGCTTGGGAAGAGTGACACGAATTTCAGTGATGGTGCCATCTGCTTGGACATTGGCGCAGGTACCACGGATATTTCCATTATCAGCGGGCAGCCGGGGCGCATCGTCTATCATACATCCATCCAGTTCGCTGGCCGATATCTTTTCCTGCCTATTTATCGACAGTACAGCCTGTTCAATCAGAACATGCCGAACACCGATGGGGTGGACGAGGAGCAGCAGCAGGCGATCATCGATGCCGATATGAGGGAACACAGCGAGGATTATCTGAAGAATCTCAAAAACATCACGGGGCGCGAGGAGGTCAAGCAAGTCCTTCAGCTTTCCCAGCTTGCCATGGCTGGTATTTTCTACTATCTGGGCAATGTTCTCGCTCTCTTGCATGAACAGGGGATCTATAGGGAGGATCATGTGCCAGACATCTTTGTGGGCGGCAATGGCTCCCGTATTTTCACTTGGCTGACTGGAGGAATTTTCGATACGGCGAATCCTTTCATGGAGGTATTGAAGCATGCCATCATTGCGTCCTCGGGACTGTCTCCTGACTCTAGGTTCCGTATCCAGCTCAGTGACAGCCCGAAGATCGAAGTGGCCTGTGGTATGATTGAGACACGTCCGCATAATGATAGTGAGTTCTACGACGAGAAACGGCAGTCGATGGATCTGTTTGGGAAGGCTGTGGACGAATACACCGCCGCCAGTGTCATTGTGGGAGAATCCTGCCGTATCCAGGAAAAGGACTGGGATAAGGATACATTGATCTCTGCCCAGGATATTTCCAATGGCGTGTGGGTGGAGAGCATGGATGAGCTTGACCGTTTCCTCGATGCTTTCAATCGGGATCAACACATATGGTCGGATGGTATCGAGGTCGACGAGGACCAGAAGAGCGATATCCAGAAGCTGGTCAATAGCTTCTATGTCTCTGAGAAAGACAAGGATGTAAAGAAGATCTTCGTGGAGCCGGTATTTATCGTGGAGTTGAAAAAAATGATGGAGATGCTTGCCAAATGAAGAAATGTTACAGTTCCAAAGTGATTTTCCCCCTTGCTTCGGGAATCTGGATTGCTATGGACGACACAGTGGTTCAAGCTAATCCGCCGGAAGGAGAATCTCAAAACTTTACTGAGACTGGAAGGGCAGCTACCAGAGTGGATGGGGGTGGGAATCCAGGTCAGAATGCAAATACGAATAAGAGTTACTCTGAATATCAGGAATTGGTTAATGATGAAACTAAGACAAGCAATAGTACATCTACATCCGCAGTTACAGCTACATCTACAGTTTCCCCCGAGTGGCTGAACCCCACTGATAACATGTCCGGAATCCTCATATGCGTGGCATTGGGACTCGGTGTGCTGGCTTCAGCGATCAGTGCCGTTGCTTTGATGCGGACTTTGTCTTTTGACAAGAAATTGTCGAAACTGGAAAGATTCCAGAGAAGTAACAATAAAGATACGGAGCAGGAAAGGGACTTGCAAGAGGAATTGTTTGCTTTGAAGAAGGAATTTTATTCCATCAGGGATAAATTCAATGAGTCTGCGCCCCGTCCGTCGGCACCGATGCAGTCGAGCGAGCCTGTGCGAAAGACATACATGCAGCCACCTGCTGTGCAGCCCATGCCCCAAGAACGGCCTGTACGCACGATGGAGGATGAATATCGTGACTTCGTAAGTGCCTACAACCAGATTCGCAGTTCTTCGACGAATTATGCACAATCCCAACAACTTCGCAAAGAGTTTCAGAACAAGTTTCCCATTCTTGCCTTTTCCTGCGTAAATTATCAACAACGCATGAACAATCCTTCCCTTCCGCCGGAATTTTCTTCTGTTGAGACTCCTGCGAAGGCGGAATATTGGGCCTTTGACCTGGGAAATCACACTTATGCGGTTGTTCCCAATTTGAAGGGGTATGAAGAATCTGTGCATGAGGCAGGCGCTATGGGCATCGTGTACGAATCGAATTACCGCGCAGGAAATTCCTACCGCAACATCACGGTGGATCGCCCTGCCATATTTGAGGCGGGATGGACGCTTCGGACAAAGGGAAAATTGACGTTGAGCTAAAGGAACGATGGAAGTGCCCCAAAATATAACAAAGTCGCGCAATATTGGCATGTCCGGCAATCTGGAAGATATTGTTGAACGGTTGTGTCAAGACAATTCCAGAATGGAATTGGAAATTAAAGACTTAAAACTCGAAATTAATGATTTGTGGAGAGAGATCAAGTCGCTAAAGAATTCTGCAGGGAATCCCGTCAAGGACAGGATTCCCTCAAGTATTCAGCCAGGTTTACGATATACGCCAGATTCAATCTACAGAAACCAGACACTGAGAAGCAGTGGCGTTGTGACTGCGCAAGCGCAGACATCCAACAGATACAGCACGGCTTCTCATCAAATCCATACACAAGTGCCTGTGAATTCTGCGACAAATGTACCATCGATAGGGCGAACCACATCTTTACAAAAAAACACCATGCCATCTGTACATCAAGTACCCACACACACTTTCAAGTTTGTGAACGAATATAATGCCATTGATGTACCGGGGAAATCAAGCTATGACATAAAAAATGCAAGGGATGCTTATATCAAGAACTTCAGGATTACCGGCTTCAGCTGCACGAACTATGAAGCCCGCATGAATTCGCCAGGGACAGCACCTCAATTTCGTACAGACGGTTCTGTAGTGCGTGCCAGCTTTTGGGCATTTCACGTGCAAGGGGATCAATATGCTGTCCTGCCAAATCAAAAGCAGGATTATGAATCCCAAATCCATGATGCGGGAGGGATGAAGGAGGCATTTCAATCCAATTTCGCAGGAGGTGCTTATTCCCATATCAAGGTGCTGGCACCTGCCATATTCTCTCGTTCTGGCGATACATGGACATTGATGAAGCAGGGGACACTGCAACTTAGTTGATATCGTTTCAAACGCAGCTTTTCGCAGTAATATTTTCACTGAGGTGACTTCCAATGAGTAATTTGAAAACGCAACCGAAGACAATTGAAGATATTTTGCGGGAATTGGTGGCGAAAGACCGGACAATGCTGGGCAGACCAGACGAGTTCATTGCCGCGCTGGATCAGCGTATTCCTGGATCACTGGCACGCCAGGCAAATCCCATCAAGGCCGCGTTTCGCAAACAGGCAGGAGAGATGCTCCTCGTTGCCGATGGGGACGAATCTCGTCGGGAAGGGATGGAGGCACAGATTGCAAAACTTTTGGAGCAGGATGGGATACAGCAACATGTTGCCCAGAGTGCTGCAGAAGAACTTGTTCACGCCATGGACTGGCAGAACGAGGTTGATCAAGAGGCGAAGAATGCCAAATTATCCGAGGCTTTGGTTGCTCCTGCAAATCCTGTGTCAAGCGATAGGATAGAGACTTCATCCCAGCCTCCTTCTGCTTCGCCCATCAGGGCGAGGGAGACAACTGACGTATCTCCTTCTCCTTTGGCTTGGACATGCATCTGTGGACAAAGAAACAGTGGAGCATTTTGTACGGCTTGTGGCAGGCAAAAGGAAAACCCAGCAGAACAAGCACCGCCTGTCTCATATTCTCCGCCTGTTTCCACAGCTCCTGTTGCAAAACAGAATGGAACATCCCTTCCGTTGGTGTTCTTATGTATTGCGCTGACTGCTGCGGTTACTTTTTTTGCTGTACGGAATTTCAGTGGCCCATCCCAGGCAGAACAGGCGGTGGTGATCTCCGACAAACAAGAGAAGGCGAAGGAGTCAACGAAAGAAACGGTGGTTTCCATCACGCCGTTCCTCAAAGAGAAAGACCAATATGATAAGGAGATTGCCGCATTGGCTACGGATATCAATGTCTATCTCCAGTCCAATCCCGATTTTCGGAATGGGCAGAGGTTCATTGACCGCGCAACGGATATTTCCCGACGCGTTCATGAAACACGCAACAAGGCAGCCTCTGCCAATATGAAGGAGAAGGTAGCTCAAGCGAAGCTTCTGGAGGTACTGGATGCGGAGATTGGCCGTATCGACGGCCTTCTGGACGGTATGAAGGATTCGGCGAAGGGTGGCGACTGGCAGCCGGGATTCAAGCGTGGCACGGCGGCGGCCTATCGCTTTGATGACGTGGATGCCGAGTTGCAAAAGGTGCTGCCATGAGTGCGAAATACCGCCATGTTCTTCCTTGGGCACTGTTCCTGGGGCTTTTTCTCGCAATCGTTAGCCTTTTCGCCTGGCTCTGGCCGTGCAGGAACCTGGAGCCATTGCCGGAGGAGCCTGCCAGTCCAACGGAAGAGGCATTGCCGAAGCAAGAGGAACCGCGCATCATAGATCCCGTCCTGACAGGGGAAATTCAGAGAATTCTTGGAGGAGCCACGAAAGACTATGCCGTGTATCTCCACTATCCGAATCGTGGGACGGAACCCTATGTATTCGGACAGCGCCCCATGCGTTCCGCCAGCATGATCAAGGTTTTCATTCTTGCCGCTGCTATGGAGGAAGCAAAGAACGGGCGCCTGTCATTGGATGAAACGATTGTTCTGACGAATGATGCGAAAGTCGGTGGTGCGGGGACTCTCGCAGGTTATCCCTCCGGAAGCAATTTTTCAATTCATGCACTTCTGCAGCACATGATTGCGGAAAGCGATAATACTGCCACGAACATGATGATAGATCTCTTGGGTATGGATGAAGTCAATGAATATATGAGACGAGAGGGTTATCATGATTCCGTGCTGCAGCGCAAGATGATGGATTCGGAGGCCGTTGCCCAGGGTAAAGAAAATTATACTTCTGTTAAGGATCTTGGCACTTTCTTTACTCGTCTTTATAGCCACCAGTGTCTTGGTGATCCCTATGACACAAAGATGCTGGAATTCCTGCTGGAACAGGAGGACACGGAATGCTTTCCGGCTGCGGTGCCCTTTTGCCGGATTGCCCACAAGACAGGAGAACTCATCGGGCTTTACGATGACGGCGGCATTCTTTACGAACCGAATGGCGGTGACTTGTCAAATGATGCTATATTAGTTATTATGGATGATGATATTTTTTCCAGGGAGGCCATGCTGGAGGCCATGCGGGAAATAGCGAAAAAGGCAATGGGAGGGTCCTATGAACGTACAACCACAATCAATTGAAGACATCTTGCGGGAGTTGGTGGCGAAAGACCGGACAATGCTGGGCAGGGCAGATGAGTTCATTGATGCGCTGGAACAACGTGTTCCCGGCTCATTGGCACGTCAGGCAAATCCCGTCAAGATTGCGCTTCGCAAAAAGGTAGGAGAGATGCTCCTCGTAGCCGATGGGGACGAATCCCGTCGGGAAGGAATGGAAAAGCAGATTGTAGAACTTCTCTCGCAGGACGGCTTGCAGCAACAGGCAGCTCAGCGTGTTGCCGAGGAACTTGTCTACGCCATGGATTGGAAAAAGGATTCTCCGCAGGATGCGCAGGAGGAAGCCGGGGAAATCATGGATGAGAGTTCTTCCTCGAGTCCTGTTGTTTCAGCTGAGCAAGAAGGAGCAATGGATGCAATTCCTGCTTCATCGGCTTGGACATGTACCTGTGGACAAAGAAATGATGGCATGTTCTGCACGACTTGCGGTTCACATAGGGATTCTGCACTGCCGAAACCAGCCGTTGCGTTGGTGCAGGCCCCGGGTGCGGCTGCCGTGCAGGAACCGGTTCCTCCCGTTTCGCATGCTCCGGATCCAACACCAGCTCCGGTACCGGCAGATGCGTCGGTTTCTGGCGAAGGAAAGACAAAACCGGTATTGCTGGCGGTCTGTGTGTTGCTGGCTGTTGCCGTGGTTTTTCTGGCGGTTAAGAGTTTCAGCGGCAATACGGAGAATGTCGCTGTCTACCATGATACCAGTAAGCCAGTAGACACAGAGAAACCAAACGAAACGAAACCTGAGCAGGAGACATCGAGCATCGTTTCCACCGATGAGCACTGGATTCAGGATAAGGATTCTGGTGTATATCTCTGGAATCCGATGCCGTCTGAGGGTGAGTCTGTCACGTGGTCCGGGGGATATATCAAGGATGGGAAATACCTGTTTGCCAATGGTCCGGGCACCCTTACATGGAAAAAGGATGGCAAAGTCATTCAGGTGGACAATGGTACCTTTGAGCATGGGCGGCATTATGGGACATTTGTACACAAATTTCCAAGTGGGAGGGTTTCTTACAGTTATTGGGATCATGGGAGGGAACTGGATCACCCATCCAATGAGAGCGAACTGTCCCTGGGAGGAATCGCCATTGACATGTCAAAGGACGAGGTTTATCATCTCCTGGGGAAGGAAACGGAAATTACGAATCCCGATAAGAACCAGCATTACCACTATCAATACAAAGATATGGAAGTGGTCATCACGAATGGGGTTGTCACAGGTTTTGTTTCCAAGACGGACAATGGTGTCACGAAACGAGGCATACATCAAGGAAGTTCTCTGCAGGACGTCCTGAATGCTTATGGAGATTCCAGCATGAAATTCCAGTATGATCGTTGGATGCTTTATGAATATAAATTCACTTCCAGCAAAGGAAAGGAATGTCTGTTGCGTTTCGCCATCGCTGGTAACAAGGTGGATTATATAAGCGCTCGTCTCTTGAATTGATGGGAGGAATGCATCCATGGGAAACAGCATAGAGAGCATACTGCAGGATGTTGTCCAAGAGGATAAAAGCATCCTGAGTAGACGAAGAGAGTTTATCAACCGAATGGCAAGGGAGTTGCCGGAGGATCTGGAAGATGATTTTGCACCTATCAAAAGTGCTGTGCAAAATTGTAGCATCGGAGACGTACTGTTGGCCGCTGATCGGGGCGGGCAGGAACGGCAACGGGAGGCCAGGGAGAATGCATTTCAGAAGTTGATGGATGCCGGGATGCAGAAGGAGCGAGCAGCCTTTGTCGTGGATGCCCTTTCGTCTGCATTGGGGTGGGGGAAGGGTGGACCGGAGCAGCATGCTGAGAAAAAGCCTGATCTTGCCCAATTTCATGCAGGAAGAGAGGCTCCCGTACAGGCTTCTTCGAGTTGGACGTGTGCTTGTGGGCAGGAAAACAGTGGGATGTTCTGCTCCGCTTGTGGCAGGAAGAAAGCAAGTATAAGTCTTGCCAAGACTTTGCCCATGGAACCGGCCACTCCTGCTCCATCACCCGTAGTGACAGCCGGCCTGCCTGTGAAAGTTGATGCGTCTCCTGTCCCGTCTGCACATCTTCCTGCGACAAGCGAGTCGCAGGCCTCCTTTGCGAACGGAGGGAATCCTTGGGAGACTGCGAGTGGTTCGGATAATGCTGAAAAGTGGAGAAGATACAAGGATGGAATGGTAGCAGAGTATCTCATTACCCATGGGAGGCTCAATCGTTTGGCCTATTTCGTCAAGTCTATCAAATTTGCTCTTTGGAATCTTCTTTTTGCATTGATTGCAGGTATTATTGGTGCGATTATCGCTCCACTGGGAAAGCTCATGGGAGTTATCGTTTTCATATTTTATATGGTAGGAAGCTACATGTTGATAATTCGTCGTTTGCATGACCTGAACAAGTCTGGATGGTTCTGTCTCATAGCTCTGGTGCCGTATATCAATATCTTGTTTTCTATCTATGTTCTTTTTTTCAAGGGAACAGATGGGCCGAACCAATACGGAGAAGATCCGTTGCAGGGGGGCTTGTAAAGCAAGGAGATAAAAAGTGGCGCAGGAGCAAGGAAAAAACTGGAGGCAATCCTTTGCGCAATCCTGCTGGAGGACAGAGCCGTTCTGTCTAAGGATCATTGGTTTTTGGATGATGCCCGGTTGAAGAAGACCGGGGAACGTATAGAGTGAGGAAGTGAACGTGTTGGATGTGCTGAGCAGGTGGAATAGCTTGGGCAAGACGAACAAATACCTCTTGTTGGTGGCCGTACTCCTTTTTTTTGTTGCGGTGGGACTGTATGCCTATATGGTAGGCAGTGAAGAACGTTATATTGCGAAGTGCCGTACTGGAGCGCAGGTGGTAGCCGATATCAAGGATATGCTTGGGGAAATCAAGGAATTGAAGGGGGATCCTGAAGGAGAGGATGTCCAAGCATATCTTGAACGACTGGAACATGCGCAGGAGAATATAAAGACGCTATCCCATGAGATGCAGGGAATCCATGTGGGCAGCAAGTATCAACAGACCAATCAGGCATTGCTTGCGGCACTGCAGATGGAAGGCGAGATTCTTCACGAGGTAGAGGGCGTATTGAAAAGTCCCTTGGCGGCTAATTCCAAGGAGACTGTCCAAAAAGTGAAGGAGCAAGCCAAGTCCATAGCAGAAACGGATGTGTCGATTCCTCCCATGGACTTTTCCGCTGCTTTCAAAATCGGGGATGTCGGAGAGGCTCTGGAGGGCTATATCGCCCGGAAAAAAGCTTTGGATGCGGCTAGAAGGGAGGAAGAGGAGCGTCGTGCGCGGGAAGCAGAACAAGCAAGGCTGGAGGCCATCCGACAGAGATTGGGGCAAAAGAATAGCAATATCATGGCGACCACATCCGATGTGGAATGGCTTACAACGCAAATACGCTTCATTGACTCGAGTCACCTGGCACTTGACGGGTTTTTCTACAACGGCACATCTAACCCCATCGTGAAAATCGACTCCATGGAACTCACTGTCACATTGTATAGGAGGGAGAGCCAGATATACAGCGATACCTTCTATTTCTATAATCTCATATGTAATGGCCTCATCTTCCCACGCAAACGTCAGGACAGAGTCCTGAATATTACGTCTGTCAACGGGGGAATTCCTTCGGATTTTGATGAGTTCGATGTGACTATGAGCAATGCGAATTGGACGTACAGGATATGATATAAACGAGACAAGAGGTGTTTTTCCTACGGCGGTTAGGGGACATCTCTTGTTTTATTCTGATTTTAGAGGAATCCTTGATTGCGTAGCGGTATTAGTCAGCGATATTACCATAACTACCATTTATAGTGAAGTATCATTTGAAAAATATTTCTGAAAAAATCCTGTTTCCTCATCATAAAAAATGCTATAATGAAGCCAACATACCATGGTTATTATGGAGGTGCAGTTATGGACAAGCGCATGACTTGGGAGGAGATTAAGGCAACTTACCCTGATAAATGGGTGGGACTATCGAAGGTTGAGTGGAAAAATAGTGCCAATGTGCGCTCTGCTGTGGTTGAGTACGTGGGTGACTGCGGCGGGGATGCTTTGCGACGGCAGATTGCTGGCGAAGATATGTACACTACCTATACTACTCCGGACAATTTGTGTCCTTTGGGGATATTGGTAGGTGGGCGATGAAACAGTTTACACTTCACACCAAAGAGTTTGTACAGCGCCCTATCATCATATTGGATAATTTTTTCTTCTTGGATGCCATGCTGGATACCGGCGCGGTCCTTCCCGTATGGGTAGAGGATGAGGAATTGCTCAAGGCAATGGGTGGTGTGCCCATTGCCTTTCATCAGCCATTTGGCGGTTTTGGCGGCACGACTACTGGGACGCTATACAGAATACCACTCTTTCGTTGCGGTGAACTGATGTACCCGGAGTTCCCCATCATCGCTGCTCATATTGACTTGCCGTGCCAAATGCTCCTTTCGGCTACCATGTTCAGCGGTCTCATTTACGAGGTGGATGACTGTAATCACAGATTTAACGTGACCATCCCCGACCATGAATCCCATGTCCGCAAATTGACCGTCGAGGACAAGAACGGAAAGCTACACATTCTTTGCGTGGGAGAAAATGCCAAATAAAAAATGTACCGTCTACACCGTGGATGGCAGGGAGGTGCGGGCTTTGACCAAGCTTCATGCCAACGGCACGGATGCGGCCCGGGAACCGGCCATTAACAAAGGGCTTGGGGACGATGTATATCTGGCGCCCATGCCGGGGAAGGAGAATAACCGCCTGGAAATCCTGCCGTCCATAACCGAGGAAAGCAGCCAGCCCATCATGACCAGCGTCAGTGTCAAACCCTGCATCTGGTTGCTGTGACTGGGCAGTGTGCTGGTGTGTGGCGGTAGTTTGCTGGCTTTGCGGTATTAGTCAGTGATATTACCATAACTACCATTTATAGTGAAGTATCATTTGAAAAATATTTCTGAAAAAATCCTATTTCCTCATCATAAAAAATGCTATAATGAAGCCAACATCCATGGTTATTATGGAGGTGCAGTTATGGACAAGCGCATGACTTGGGATGAGATAGAAAAGACATACCCCGATAAGTGGGTAGGGCTGTCTAAAGTTGAATGGGATGAAAACCCTCCTAATGTCCGTTCTGCCGTTGTCGAGTACGTTGGTGACTCAGGTGGGGATGCCTTGCGGCGTCAGATTGCCGGAGAAGATATGTACACCACTTATACCACCCCTAATAACCTATGCCCGTTGGGTGTTTTGGTAGGCGGTGAACGATGAAACAATTTACATTGAAGATGCGGAAAAGGGCGCAACGTCCTATTGTCTTTTTGGCAGAGTTTTTTCAATTGGATGCTATGCTGGATACCGGCGCAGTCCTCCCCGTATGGGTAGAGGATGAGGAATTGCTCAAGGCAATGGGTGGTGTGCCCATTGCCTTTCATCAGCCATTTGGCGGTTTTGGCGGCACGACTACTGGGACGCTATACAGAATACCGCTCTTTCGTTGCGGTGAACTGATGTACCCGGAGCTCCCTATCATCGTTGCCCATATTGACTTGCCATGTCAAATGCTCCTTTCGGCTACCATGTTCAGCGGCCTCATTTATGAGGTGGATGACTGTAATCATAGATTTAACGTGACCATCCCCGACCATGAATCCCATGTCCGCAAATTGACCATCGAGGACAAGAACGGAAAGCTACACATTCTTTGCGTGGGAGAGAATGCCGAATAAAAAATGTACCGTCTACACCGTGGATGGCAGGGAAGTGCGGGTTTTGACCAAACTTCATGCCAATGGCACGGATGCGGCTTGGGAATTGGCCATTGACAAGGGGCTTGGGGCGATGTGTATTTGGCACTCGTGCCGGGGAAGGAAACCTTGATTTTACCGGCTTGGAGGAGATTTGCTTGGAATTTAAGGAATTCAAACTGGAGATTTTCATTCCAGAATCGCATCTGCCTGTCTTGCGCTCTGCACTTCAATCCGTCCATGCGGGTACGCTTGGCAACTACGACTCATGCTTGGCGTATAGCAGAGTGATCGGCTCATGGCGACCGCTCCATGGCAGCCATCCATACTTGGGAACGGAGGCTGAAGTGAGCGAGGAAGAAGAAATCAAGGTGGAAGCCAATATCCTTGCAGGAAATTTGGAGAAAACCTTGAATGCTATATACGAGGTTCACCCCTACGAGGAACCGTTGGTCAATGTGATCCCTCTTCTCAACAGAAAGAAGGCACAGAAATGAGCGAGACAATTTTCGTATGCTATCCCCGCTGCACTACCTGCAAGAAAGCGGAGAAGTGGCTGACGGATAACGGGATAGCCGTCACGGTGCGCAATAATTGAAGTGCAAAATTTTAGGGAGTCCTGCCAATTTTGGCAGGACTCCCTTTTATACTCGCGAAGGAACAACAGTTCCTGTTGTTCCTTCGCGGTATATGCAGAGCACGTAAGAGCTTTTCCTGCGGAAAATTCTAACGTGCTCTAGTATAACTGTCCTTATCTTGCCATCTCCAACTGTTCTCCTTTGTCCTTGTGGGCGGCAATCACTGCTGCGATTTCATCGGGGGATGTAGATGGGAGATCCCCCGGTACCGTGTTCTTCACGGCACTGGCGGCATCTCCATATTCTACCGCCCGCTGATAATTTCCAGACTCGGAAAGCAGGCCATAGAGGACGCCTCCTACATAGGCATCTCCACTGCCGATACGATCCACAACCTCAATGTCCCTGTAGGGCTTTTCCGTATAGAACTTGTCCTCCTTGGCACTGTAGAGCACAGAGCCAAAGGTATGGCGTTTGGGGCTGTGGACGGTTCTTTGGGTTGCGGCGATGACGGAGATGGGGTAATCCTTGGCAAAGCTGCGCATGATATCCTCCAGAGAGCCTTCTTTTTGGAAGGTCAGGCGAGAGGTGCTCTCCGAACAGAAGAAGATATCCACCAAGGGCAGGATGCTTTCAATGCAGACACGAGCCTCTTCGCCGCTCCACAGGTTTCCCCGGAAATTCACGTCAAAGGAAATCATGGCGCCCTGGGACTTGAACCGGCGCATCATCTCCACGGTGGCATCCTGCACCTGCTGTCCAAGAGCCAATGTGATGCCGCTGGTATGGAAACAGCGGGCGGAGGCATACATCTCATCCGGAAAGTCCTCCAAATGGAGTTTCCGGAAAGAGGCATGAAGGCGGTCATACACCACCCGCGGTTTGCGGGGAGAAGCCGCGCCTTCATAGAAGTAGATGCCAAGGCGGGCATCCTTCTCTGCATCCTCGGCCAGATAGGCATCACTGATGCCGGTGGCTCGGATGCTGTTTCGGGCAAAACTCCCAATATCGTTTGCTGGAAGTTTCGAGATCATTCCACAACGGAGACCCATTTGGGAAACGCCTGCCAGGACGTTCAGCTCGGCCCCGCCAATCTGCTTGACCAGGACATCCCCCCGGGAAAGCCTCTCTCCATCAGGAGGAGAGAGACGCATGAGCACCTCTCCCGCAGCCAGAAGATCAAAGGATTTTTCCATATTGTTCCCTCCTGTCTTATCCCCGAATCTCTTTCACGATATCTGCGGCTTTCCGCACGAGCTTCGCAATGCCGTCCCAATCTCCCGCCTCGATCATGCTTTCCTTTACCATCCAGCTGCCGCCGCAGGCAAGGATGCGGTCATAGGCCAGATAGTCCCGTACATTTTGGGGGTTGATTCCGCCTGTGGGCATAAAGACGAGGGATGTGTAGGGAGCTGCAACGGCCTTGATCATGGGGAGTCCCCCGGCCGGCTCCGCCGGGAAGAATTTGACCAGATCCAGCCCCAATTCAATGGCCTGTTCCATCTCGCTGGGGGTCTGGGTGCCGGGGGCCACCGGAATCCCGCGGTCAAGACAGTAGCGCACGACAGTTTGGTTCAGTCCGGGGCTGACGATGAACTTAGCGCCGGCCTCTGCAGCGAGGTTTACCGATTGTTTGGTAAGGACGGTTCCCGCGCCGACCAGCATCTCCGGGTGCCGGTCTGCCATGATGCGGATGCATTCTGCTGCTGCGGATGTGCGGAATGTGACCTCTGCGCAGGGCAGCCCGTTGTCGCAAAGGACATCTGCCAGCTTCGCAGCATGTTCCGTATGTTCCAGTACTACCACAGGGATGATGCCGATTCTCTTGAACTGTTCCAAAAGCTTATTCATATTTTCATGCTCCTTTAAATCCCAAAATACCGGACGGCGTTCTTGTAGCAAATGCCTTCAACAATTTTTTTCAAAGACTGTTCATGGTTCGGGTACTGGCCCAGTTCCACCCACTCGCCAATCATATTGCAGAGAATACGGCGGAAGTAGTCGTGACGCGTGTAGGAGAGGAAGGAACGGGAGTCTGTCAGCATGCCGACAAAATTGCCCAACAGGGAAAGTCTGGCCAGGGAGCGCATCTGCTTCTCCATGCCATCTTTTGTGTCAAGGAACCACCAAGCGGACCCCATCTGGATCTTGCCGGGGGTTTCTTCTCCCTGGAAGCACCCCATCAGTGTGCCGATGCGGTCAAAATCCGTGCTGTCCAAAGAGAACAGGATCATCTTGGGCAATTCGCCTGTCTTGTACAATTCGCTCATGAATTTCGCCAGGTTGCCAATGCAGGTGGTCTGGGCAATCATGTCAAAGCCCGTATCCGGTCCCTCCAGGGCGAACATCTTCTCATTGTTGTCCCGGCTGCAGGAATAGTGGATTTCCATGACGATGTCGTTCTTGTGATATTCCCTGGCCAGATGGAGGAGCACTGCCGTCTGGTAGGTTTCCGCTTCTTCCACGCTGATGGCTGCACCGGAGATGGCTTTTTGGTAAACAGCGTTCACCTCATCCATTCCCGCAGGGCGGAACATGACGTAGTCAAGACCGTGGTCGCTGGCGCGGCATCCGTGCTTCTTGAAGTGGGCGATGCGGGCGGAGAGCGCCGCGAGCACATCCTGAACGGTATCCAAGGATTTCTTGCCCACACTTTCAGCCAAAGTTGCGATATATTCCTTGAACCCTTTTTTATTGATGTTCACTGCCTTGTCCGGGCGGAAAGAGGGGCAAACCTTGAAGTCGATGGTGGAATCCTGGGCGATTTTCTCATGCCATTCCAGGGTGTCCACCGGGTCATCCGTGGTGCCGATATAGGCCACCTTGGACTGCCGGATCAGTCCGCGGACGCTCATGTTGGGATCATGCTGCAACATATCGTTGCACTTGTCCCATACCTCTCTCATGTTTTCTTCGGTCAACGGTTCCCGAATGCCGAAATACTTGTGCAATTCCAGATTGCACCAGTGGTACATGGGGTTTCCGATGGCCATTTCCAAGGCCCGTGTGAAGGCCGCGAATTTCTCGTAGGGATCCGCGCCGCCGGTGATGGTTTCCTCCGGAACGGCATTGGTGCGCATGACGCGCCATTTGTAGTGGTCGCCGAAATAGGTTCCGTCTGGATTGCGTCCTCCCAGCCAGACCTGAGCAATATTTTCGAAACGGCGATCCTCGTAAATTTCCTTCGGGGAAATGTGGCAGTGGTAATCCACCAGGGGAAGATCCTTTGCATAGCTCTCGTACAACTTCACAGCAGTGGGATTCTGCAACATGAAATCGGCATCCATGAAATTTTTCATTTTATGATACACCCTTCCTATTGTATTACAACACAACGCCATCCTTGAAAATAGATATCTGCCGGAATCCGTTTTCTTCGTTCTTCGTTTTCTTGCCCGATGCTACCTCCAGAACATGGGAGAGAAGACGTTCTCCCGCATCTTCCAGGGATTCTCCCTGGGCGATGGTTCCGGCATTGAAATCGATCCAGTTCTTCTTTCGCTGGGCGATCTGGCTGTTGGTGGCAATCTTGACGGTGGGCACGGGGGCACCGAAAGGAGTTCCCCTGCCTGTGGTAAAGAGGATGAGCCCCACGCCGGCCGCTGTCAGAGCAGTGCTGGAAACCAGGTCGTTCCCGGGGCCGTAGAGCAGGGTGAGCCCCTTCGCCGTTGCGGGATCCCCATAGCCGATGACATCCTCGATGGGAGCCGTGCCGCCCTTCTGGACACAGCCGCAGCTCTTGTCCTCCAGTGTGGTGATGCCGCCCTGCTTGTTTCCCGGGCTTGGATTGTCGTAGACCACTTCATGGTGGGAGATGAAGTAGTCCTTGAAGCCGTTCAGCATCTTCTCTGCCTTGGAAAAGACTTCCGGGGTGCGGCAACGCCCCATCAGCATTCCCTCGGCACCGAACATCTCCGGTACCTCCGTGAGGATCGTGCTGCCCCCCTGCCGAATCAGCAGGTCGCTGAACCGACCTACTGCAGGATTGGCTGTAATCCCCGAAAGTCCATCGGAGGCACCGCATTTGAGGCCTACGATCAGATGCTCCGCGCCAATGTCCTGCCGCTCAAAAGTATTGGCGTAGGCAGCCAATTCCTCCAAAAGTCTTTTTCCCTCTGACAGCTCGTCCTCCACATGCTGGCATGTGAGGAATTTCACCCGTTTTGGATCATAGTCTCCCAGTTCCTCCAGAAACTGCTCATGGGTGCAGTTCTCGCATCCAAGGCTCAGTACCAGCACAGCTCCCGCATTGGGGTGCCGGGTGAGGGCAGCCAGAAGTTTCCGTGTCTGGGCATGATCTGCACCGGTCTGGCTGCAGCCGAAGGGGTGGGAAAAGGCGTGCAGGCCGTCGATATGGCCCGTTGCCAGGGACTGGTTCTCCGAGGCCAGCCGCTCTGCGATATTGTTGACACAACCCACGGTGGGGATGATCCAGATTTCGTTCCGCGTGGCGGCTCTGCCGTCCGGCCGCAGATATCCCCGAAAGGTTCTCGGTGGCATGGGAGCCAGTTCCTTCCAGCAGGGCTCGTAGCTGTAAGCCACTTCTCCCTTGAGGTTGGTCTTCATGTTATGGGTGTGTACCCACTGGCCGGCCTGAATATCTTCTGTGGCGTACCCGATGGGAAATCCGTACTTTACCACATGGGATGTATTTGAAATGTCTGCTAATGCAATCTTGTGTCCCTGTGGGATATCCTGCAGGGCAGATACCTTTGTTCCATCGATTTCCAAGGTGTCTCCCGACGGGATCGGCTGCAGGGCCACAGCCACATTGTCCTGTTCCGCAATGCGGAGCGCTTTTGTTTTTTCCATGGTTTTGCCTTTCTTCACAGTTCCTTATGCACAGGACTCGTGCAGCGGGTCATGGTATGCAGGAGGCGAAGGCCGCAGCCGCGCCCTTTTCGCGGATCAGTAACAGATCGGCCAGCACCTGCTGTTCCAGTCCCGGTACCTCGGTCAAATCCCGATCCCACATCTCCTCATTTGCGAGTACGTCATGCACCAGTTTCTCCGGAGCGGCGTCCTTTCTCGCATGGTAGAAATCCAGCACCCAATCGTCATCCTGTACTTTGTATTCGTCACCGTTGGGGCGGACACAGAGAAGGCCATCCTGAACCCGCTGCCGGATGCCTGTGCCGTAGAAGGCGATGTAGGCGGCGAGGGTCATCACAAGGCAGGGTGGGAGTTTGTCAAACTTCTCTATATACTCCAACAGGGAGGGCATATTCCGGGACTTCCATTTCGCCGTGGAGTTCAGGGAGATGGAGAGGAGCTGGTGGTCGATGAAGGGGTTGTTGAAACGGTCTTCCACAGAGGCGGCAAATTCCTCGCAGTCCTCCTTGGGGAGAGGCAGAATGGGGATGACCTCATCCTTCAGCATGTGGTTCATGAAGCCGCAGATGGCCTCGTCTTCCATGCACTCCCGCACAATGTTCTTGCCCGCAAGATAGGCTCCCAGGACAAAGCCCGTGTGGGCACCGTTCAGGATGCGTACTTTCCGTTTCTTGTAGGGGGCGATGTCGGGCACCACATGAACGTTGAGTCCCGCCTTTTTGAAGGGGAGCCGATCCTCCAGCTCCTTTGTTCCCTCAATATACCATACACTGAACACTTCCCCAACGTCCAACCGCTCATCTTCATAGCCGTTTGCCTCAGCAAGCCGGGCAAGTTCCGCATCGTCCTGGATCCTTCCCGGCACGATGCGGTCCACCAGAGTGGAGCAAAAGAGGTTTTCCTCCTGTACCCATTTTTTGAAATCCTCTTCCAGATTCCAATCTTCGATGTGCCGGAGAACACATTTTTGCAATTCCTTGCCGTTGGCATCGATGAGTTCGCAGGAGAGGATGATGAGCCCCTTTTTGCCCGCCTGGAACCGGGCATGGAGAAGCCTGGTCAGTTTCGCGGGGAAACTGGAAGGCGGATTCTGGTCGTAGCCGGCCTCCGGGTCATAGACGATGCCTGACTCGGTCGTGTTGCTGGTGATGTATTCCAGGGAATCCTCGCAAATCACCTGCAGCAGTTCGTTGAAGTGGTCAATGGGATTATAGCATTTCTTCACCACGGAAATGACGCGCCGCTCGTCCACCTTCTGTCCCTTGTCATTGCCTCGGATGCAGAGGGTATAGAGCCCCTCTTGTTCGTTGAGAGCACGTTCCTTTCCCTTCCCCCGGGGCTGGGTGAGGATTGCTTTTCCATTCCAGCCCGCCTTTTCGTTGGCTACATCAAAGTAATAGTCCACGAAGGCCCGAAGAAAATTTCCCTCGCCAAACTGGAGCATTTTTACAGGGGCATCCTCCAGAATATAGCCTTGATAGCCGATTTTTTTCAATACGGCGTAGTTTAACCGTTCCATTTTCAAATTACCTCCCACACAGTTTCCATGCGCTGTGCGCTACTTTACATATCCCATCAAGCCGGGCAGCCAAAGAGAAAGCTGCGGAATATAGGTCACGAGCATGAGCACCACGATGATGGATGCGAAATAGGGCAGGAGCCAGCGGAACACCGTTTCGATTTTCACCTGTCCCACCTTGACGCCCACGAAAAGGGTGGTGCCTACCGGGGGCGTGATGGTGCCGATGCAGAGGTTGAGGATCATGAAGATACCGAAGTGGATGGGGTCAACCCCTAAGGAAACACAGACCGGAAGGAAAATCGGCGTGAAAATCAGGCAGGCCGGGGTCATGTCCATGAAGGTGCCCACAAGCAGAAGCAGGACATTGATGATGAGCAGGATGATGATGCTGGAATTCGTGATGCCGAGGAGCCCCTGGGATACCGCTTCCGGGATCCCTGTAAAGGCCATGATCCAACTCATGATGCTGGAGGTGCCGATGAGGAAAATGATGATTCCCGTCATTTCAGCGCTCTCCTGCAGAATTTTCGGTATGTCCCCCCAAGTGATGGACTTGTAGAAAAAGAGGGAGAGAAGCAAACTATAGACAACGGCCACGACAGACCCTTCGGTTGCCGTGAAGATACCGGTGATGATACCACCGATGACAATCACAATGAGGAGCAGACAGGGGATGGCCTCATAGAGAATCTTCCAGGCATCGCTGGCCGTAAAGGTCTGTGAGCTGCGGTACCCTGCCTTTTTGGCCATAAAGTAGGCAACTATCATGCAAGCCAGACCCCAGAGGAGGCCGGGGATGTAGCCTGCCATGAAGAGAGCCGCCACGGATGTGCCGCCGCTGACCAGGGAGTAGGTAATCATGACGTTGCTGGGAGGGATCAACAGTCCCGTGGGGGCTGTTGCAATGTTGGTGGCAGCGGAGAAGTTCGGGTCATATCCGTCCTTTTTCTCCACGGGGCCGATCATGGAACCCATGGCGGAGGCTGCCGCTGTACCGGAACCGGAGATGGCACCGAACAGCATATTGGCGATGATGTTGGTCTGGGCCAGGGCACCCGGCGTGCGCCCTGTCACCAGCTTCGCCAGATCGATGAGACGGGTGGCAATGCCGCCCCGGTTCATGATGCTGCCGGCCAGGATGAAGAAGGGGATGGCCAGCAGGGAGAAAATCGAGATGCCTGAAAAAACTCGTTGGGCACCGGTCAACACCGCGGCGTCAAAGGTCAGGGTGGGCAGTATGGCGGCAATGGAGGAAATCGCCAGCGCTATGGCAATTGGCATGCCCGCAATCAGCAGAATCGCCAATGTCACCAAAATAATCAGCCCGGAAAAAATCGCAATGCTCATATCCTCGCCTCACTCCTTCACATCACGCTGGGGGCGTCGCTCCGTCCCGTTCAGCAAATCAATGATATTGAGCACTCCATAGATGCAGATGAGCGCTCCGGCAATGGGAACCACAGTGTAGACCATTCCCATGGGGATGCCCAGGGAGGCGGTCTTCTGGCTCATGGTGAGCTGCATGATGGTCAGTCCGCCATAGAAGAGAACAATCGAGGAAACCGCAACGGTCAGAGCCTCAATGCATACTTCCAGGATCATGCGGGGCTTGCCGGTCAGCTTGTCTGCCAGGAAGGCCACCCGCATGTGATCCCGTTTTCCGAACACATAGGCGGAAATGAGAAGCGCCATCCATGTAAAGGAATAGGTCAAAAGCTCTTCTGACACGGTACTTGGGCTGTTGAATACATATCTGGTTACGATCTGGTAGGTCCCTATGACCACCATTGCAGCAAAGAGGAAACAACAAACGGCGGAAAGAACCTTGTCTATGCAGCTGCGAATCGCCGTCAAGAAGTCCATTTACTTCGCCTCCTTTGCAACTCTGTCGTTGATTTCTTGGATATGGGCATAAAATTCGGTGATGCTCGGATTTTTCTCCAGGATTTGCTTTTGCAGATCCATCATCTTCTCGCGGAAGGGGGTCATGTCGACATCGAGGAACTCCACGCCCATGGACTCCTGGGCAAACTTCTTTGCCTCGCCAACCTGGACGTCCCACTCCTTCAGTTCCACATCGGTGGATATGCGGGCAGCCTCTTCGAAGATTTCAAGCTCTTCCGGCGGAAGGGATTGAAGGAATCTCAAATTTGCAAGCATGAGATCCGGGATCATCTGATGGTTGTTGCAGCTGTAGAACTTGGCGACTTCGCCGTGCTTGTTGCTGGTGAGCGCCAACTCATTGTTCTCTGCCCCGTCGATGACACCCTGCTGGATGGCGGTGTAAACTTCGCCGAAGGCCATGGGGGTTGCCGCAGCGCCCAGAGCGTTGATCATGGCAATGCTGGCGGGGGATTGCTGGACACGGATCTTGAGCCCCTTCATATCATCCGGCGTACGGATGGGCTTCTTGGCGTAGAGGCTCCGAAGACCGGCATTGTACCAGGTCAGCACGCGGAACCCTGCTTCGTCCGTGGAGGAGTAAACCTTTTTCATGTAGTCCTCATCACGCATGGTTGCGAAATAGGCATCTTTGGAAGCGAAGAGATACGGGATACTGAAAATCTCATAAATGCTCGCCACGGTTTCCACGTTGGGGGCGCCTACCACAACAATGTCAATGGCTCCCGTCTGGGTCAGCTCGATGGCCTTTTTCTGGCCGCCCAGAAGCTCGTTGGGGAAAATCTGTACCTCGTACTTGTCGCCCAATTTTTCCTCCACGTGCTTCTTGAAGGCCACCAGGCCCACATGCTCCGGATGGCTTTCCGATTGCGAATGCGCGATGCGGACAATCCGCTTTCCGTTCCCCACGGAGGCACAGCCTGTCAGCATAAGGCAGAACAGCAACCCGACGAGGAACACGGAACAAAGCTTTCCTCTCCATTTCATACACAAAACCGTCCTTTCCCTGAATCATATGTGAATTGCTTTTGTTGTGTATTATTCTATATTTTTTTCTGGCTTTCGTAAATGTGTTTATAACTCTTTCTATTGTGTTTTTCAATTCATTTATCCATGCAAAAAAATTAGAGTTGTGTTTATCTGCTTTAGAAAAAATAGATAAACACAACTCTAAGGAATTGTTCCTTCTTTATTGTCTTTTCCCCTGTTTATGCTGGTATTCCCGGGGGGATTCTCCAACGTACTTCCTGAACATTTTAGAGAACTGCACGTAGTCCGTATACCCGACTCTTTGGGCTACCTCCTTGCATTGGATATCTTCCGCAGCCGAAAGCAATGCTTTGGCCTTGCTGAGGCGGAACCGCAGCAGGTACTCCGTAAAACTCATTCCCATTTCTTTTTTGAACCGCGCCCCTAAGTAGGACGCAGACATGTGTGCCACCAAAGCCAGGTCTCCCAGCTGGATTTCGCTCATATAGTGTTCTTCGATATAGCAGCGTATGGATTCCACCAGCCGATGGGAACCCCACTTTCGTTCCTGCAGATCCTTCAACGCCTCGGAACGGTCATATTGCTTGAAGGAACTGATGGTATCGAAGATGGCGGTTTCCATGGGGATGCGGTCAAAGGTAGAGCCGCCGATATAGCCGTGGCAGTCCGTGCTGCTGTAAAGAAACTGCATATCCGGCAGGGTATTGGCAGGACCTGCGTAAACCAGGCGCAGGATGTCCGGGTTTCTCTCCTTGCACAGGCAAAATACCCTTTCGGCGATGTCCTTGGCCTCGTTGATGGTCAGACGGCGTTTGGCTCCCAAAAGGCCCCCTGTGGTCAGGCCCAAATGAACGCAGATCATGTCGGCTCGGGCATCAATCATTTTGTCTGCCTCTCCCGGGGAGGTGACGAAAGCCATGGTGAGCAATCCAAGATGATTCGCCAGCCGTATGGTGGCGACCTCCCGGTCATAGGAGCTTCCTTCCTCTTCCAGTGCTTGCCGGAAAGTGCCGTCCACCAGGGCAAGGGTGGGGGAATTCACTACACCGGCAAAGCCATTCTCCTTGATCTTTTGCAAATAGTCATACATTTTGAGGTATGGGTCGCTTGCCATCAGCCCAAACAGTAGGGGAACATTCTGCACTACGGGGAAAATCTCTCGGCACCCCATTTCCATCACCATTTGGTTGCTGCTTCCATAGCAAAAAAAACTGCTGAAGGAGCTGCGTCCCATAATTCGGAATCTCCCGCCGGAAAGGGCCAGCAGGAGATCTGCGCCTCCCATGGCGGCAAGTTTTGCGGTCATTCCCGAGCCAACGGCTGCGCCGATGATATGCCCTCCCACATGAACCTCTGCATGGAGACGGCGCAGAATGCTTTCCTTGGTCATTTCTTTCATTTGTGTGCCCCCATTTTCCGAAGGGCAAGGGACTTCACTTTATCCAGCCCCTTGTATTCCTTGACCCGCGCGGCCATACTGCGCTCTGAATCTTCCCGCTTGGCGGGAAATATGGAGAAGAAGCCGGAAACCTGCGGAATTTTTCTGAGGAGGTAGGCCGCATCCTCCGGATCCATGATCTGTTTGCCGTAGCAGATCGCCATGACATCCTGACGCACGGCGCGGCTCTTTTCGAGGATGTTCCGTATCTTCCCGCAACAGTCCTCCAGTGTGGGGGCTGTCCCGTTTTTCATGGCAAGCTTCGTCACGAGCCCCAGATGGATGACCAGCAAATCGGCTCCTGCTTCCGTCATGGCTTCTCCCTGTTCCGGATCAAAAACATAAGGACAGGTAAACAAGTCCAGCTCATGGGCCTGCCGTATCATATCGACTTCCATCCGATAGCCCATGTTCGTCTCTTCCAGGTTGGCGCGGAATCTACCGTCCACCACGCCCACCGTGGGGAAATTCTGCACTCCGTTGAACCCCTGTTCCTTGAGCTGACCCAGGAACATCTCCATGACACGAAAGGGGTCGGTTCCGCACACTCCTGCCAAAAGAGGAGTTTTCTTGATGCCGGGGAGTATCTCATCCCCCAATTCCTGGACAATGGCGTTGGCATCATCGTAGGAGAGAAGCCCGGAGAGGGAACTGCGCCCCGCTCTGTGAAGCTCCCCGGAATGGTAGAGCGTCAAAAGGTCTACACCGGACTTGTCACAGAGTTTTGCCGCAGTGCTGATGCCGGTTCCCATGCCAACCAGAAGCTTCCCTTTGGAGATGCGTTCCCGCAGTCCTTCCGTGATTTCCTTTCGATTTTTTTTCAGCATGGCGATTCCTCATGCTTCCGAAGAATGTCTGACAAAACATGCCTTCCCTCGCTCTTTGGCTTCATAAAGTGCTTTGTCGGCAATTTGGTAAAGCTCCTGGAAACTGCAGTTTGACATACAGGCCCCGATTCCTATGCTGCAGGAGAAGGGGCCTGCCTTCCCGATGCGCAGTTCCCGCAATTGGGAGAGAATCTCGCCGGCGATTTCATCGGAGCGTTTAATGTTGTCCCGGGTCATTTCCGGCATGAACACCATGAATTCGTCGCCGCCGACACGGCCAATGATATCAACGGAACGGAAGGTGCGAAGCAAAATCGTGGCAAAGGCTTTCAACACCTCGTCTCCCGTCTGGTGCCCGAAATTGTCATTGACATGTTTGAAATTGTCAAAGTCAAGAATCAGGAGGGTGGCGATGTTTTCGGGTTTCTTTTTTTCCAAATGGTTCTTGGTTTCCGTTTCAAAGGTGAGCTTGTTGTAGAGTCCCGTCAGAAGATCCTGCCGGCTTTTGTCCGTAACCTCGGAAAATTTCTGTGCGAACCATTCCACATGCCAGCGAATGAAGAAAAACACCGCGAAAAGAATCACTATGGTAGTGAGAAGCGTAGACATGACGTAAGTCCGGATGGTGGCATGAAATCCGGCAGAGGACTGGGATGCCATGAGGGCGCCCGTAACGGCATCGTCGCTTTCCTGCCGGATGGGTATCACATAGGCTTGACAGTTTTCCCCGTTGATGAGGATCTCACGGCACCACAACTGCTTGCCCTGTTCGAGGATATATGTTTTGATGTTTTCGTCTGCCTTCATCCCGATGGACCGCACTTTATCGGCATCCTCAATGGAGGTCATGACGGCTGTGTCATCGTAATAAAAAGTAATATCGATTCCCGTTTGCCGTTTCAGGTCATCCACAATGGATGTTTTCTCGGAAACGTTGAAATTCATGCCACGCCACACATGGCCGTCATCCCGCAGTTTGTAGTCGCCGTAGCCCTGGGTAGAATACAATGTCAGGGCTGCCAGTGCCGTCGATCGCAGGTTGCCCTCTGTTTCATTGTAAAGGCTGGAACGGAACTGAACCAGTCCAAAGAGAAGCGTGATTGCTGCGAAAACGAGCAAAGGAATGCAGTTCAGCAGCAGAAGCTTTGTCCGAAAATTCATATCTTGTCCCTCGTAATGACCGTGATGCCCATATCTTTCACGGTATTTGTGTCCGTATATTCGCCCTTCAGGGCACGCAGGGCGATTCCCACTCCGTCATAGCCCATTTGCTTGGGCTTTTGCTGCATAGTGGCGTAGATGACGCCGTCCTTGATCATGGAGAGAACGAAATCCGATGTGTCAAAGCCGACGATGATCTGCTTCCCGCCGATGGCATGAATCTGTTCCGTATAGGCCCGGGTGATCTGCTCATTTGCCCCAAAGAATGCCACATACTCCGGATGTTCGATGGCATGATTCTTGATGTTTTGCCGGTTGCCGTTCATGCTCACCGTGGGCGCAACCGTAAAACCGGTTTCGGCAAACACCTCCCGGAACCCTCTGTCCCGCAAAATCCCGCCCATGGCCACATTGTTTGCGCCCAGCCCAATGGTACCCGAAGTGATGCCTGCCTCGCCCAGGGCTTTCAGCATGGTTCTGGCCGCCGTTTTTCCGGCTGCTTCATTGTCTGTGATGAGAGTCGCCAAGGCTTCCTGGGTTGCCGCATTGTCCACATAGACAAGTTTGACTCCCGCCGCGGAGGCACGTGCCAGGCTTTCGTTGATCCCCGTGGGGGATATGGCGGCCACCAGGATTGCGTCCGCTCCATCGGCAACTGCCTTGTCCACACATTCAGCCTGCTCAATGTCACTGTGGTTCTCCGGGGCAAGCCACCGATAACGGATGCCGCCGAGTTCCTTTACTGCCTGTTTGCATCCTGCATCAATCTGTTGCCAATAATTGCTGCCCTGATCCATTGTGATGAGATAAATCGTGTACTTGCTGCCACTGTCCTCCTGCACGTTCCCTCTTTTTGTCGAGTCCTCTCTCACCACGATATCCGAGGAGTCTCCGCTCGAGCAGCCGCCGAACAGGAACGTGAGAAACAGCCCCGACAGAACCAACAGGATGCCCATGAATGCTTTTTTTCCCATGAGACCTCTGCGCTCCTTTGACTTGCCAAATATATTGTACTTTCAATAAGCTTGATGAAATCAATCCATTCTTTCAGGTTTTCGAGCTTGAAGCTCTGTGTTGCTCATTTCAAATGGACATAGCATGTAGACCGGCCATTTCCTTCGCGCTTCAGGTCCCCTTCCTCTACCAGTTTTCGCAGTGCTCCTTCCACGGAGCTCACACTCAGTGTGGGACACAGCTCGCGGATATCCTGTTTGTTGAAACGTCCTATTTTTTGCATGGATGCTTTGCGAACCATTTCCAGGGCAGAGGTCTTCTTCTCAACGATGGAAAAACGGTCCTCGAAATCCCTGTAGGCTGCAAGTATGGTGCCCAATACGTATTTGATGAAAGGAACCACATTTTCCGTTCCTTCATGCCAGCCATGCTGGGACTGCCTCAGTGCCTCATAGTATAGATCCTTGTGTTTTGCGATCTTTGCCTCCAGGGATATATACTTTCCGACATAAAAGCCGCTGCGGTATAGCAGCAAGGAGGTCAGAAGCCTGCTCATGCGGCCGTTGCCGTCATTGAAGGGATGTATGCAGAGAAAATCATGGATGAATATTGGTATGGCAATCAGGGGCTCTGCCTCTGCATTGCCGATGATCCGATTATATTCTTCGCAGATTCGGTCAAGGGCCTCCGGCGTTTCAAAGGGAGCGGGCGGTGTGAACAGTATCTCTGTATGTTTATCGGGATATGTCGCACTGATATAATTCTGCACGTTTTTGGTGTGCCCTCCTATGGGATTATTCATATGTTGATACATGATCTTATGGAGCTGAAGGATGAAATTTTGTGTTATGGGGATGGCATCAAAGTTCTCATGGATGATATTCAGTACATCGCGATAGCCTGCAATCTCCTGTTCGTTCCTGTTTCTGGGCGTTGTTTTCTCTGCCACCAGTTGCCGGATGCGCGTACTGGTAGTCACGATGCCTTCGATGGCATTGGAGGCTTCTGTACTCTGTATCTTGGCTATTTCCACTAACTTGCTCAATTCCTCCGGCCTCTGCTTCAGATAAAGCTCCTGCTTGCCTGCTTCCTTGTAGATTGATGCAATGTACCCAAGAACCTCCGAGTCCCATGTCATGTCCTTGATTTTGCCGTAGTCGAATGGGCGCATTCCCTTAATCACCTTTCTTTCCCTTATATTTTACATATTTTTAAGGGAAAAGTAAAGACATCCTAAACAGAATCACTGCTTGCAAGCAGAAAAACCTTGTAGTATGATTAGTTCTCAAGACTATAGAAATCTGGTGAGCGTATGACGCATACTCAAGAGGACCATATTGCCTATCCCTACCGCCGCATCATGTACAAGATGCAGCTTATCCTCATGACGGGGGAGCTGCTCATGGCGAATGGGGCAGCGACAGAGCGGATCATGCGGGACATGCTCCGGGCGGCAACCTATATGGATATCACGTCGGACAAGATCAGCATCCATGTCAACTATACCACGCTGATGCTGAACATCAATGATGATGACCATTCCTACACGGAGTTCCGCAAATGCCGGCATCATGGCGTGAACATGACAGTCCTTGCTGATATCAGCAATCTGACCTGGACGGCCATCAAGGAGAATTATTCCTTGGAGAGATACGAGGAGGAGCTTCATCGGCTGGAACATATGCCGAGTCCCTATCCGCCTCTTTTGAGCGCGATTTCTGCGGGGCTTGCCTGCGGCGGCATCTGCAAGCTCTTTGGCTGCGACTGGATTTCCTTTTTCTGCACGGCGCTCAGTGCGGCCATCGGCTTTGCCGTCCGTCGGCTCTGCAACATCTATGGGTTCAATGTCTATGCGGGGACGGCCATTTCTGCCTTTGCCGCCACGGTGCTGGCCTGTTTCTTCCAGTCCGTCTCCGGGACGGCGACTCCTTCCTATCCGATGATTGCCGCAGCCCTTTTCCTGATTCCCGGCATTCCGTTGATCAATGCTGTGGATGATATGCTGAACAATTACATCATGGCGGGGACGACGCGTCTGACCCATACCATGCTCATCATCGGCAGCATGACCTTTGGCATCAGTATTGCCCTGTGGGTGGGGAATGTCACGGACTTTACTCGCGTTCCCATCCAGCCGGAGGATATCTACCTTTCCCAGACACTTGCCGCAGCCCTTGCAGGTGCAGGATACGCGGCCATTTTCAACCTGCCCGGGCGGCTGCTTCCCGTTGTCGCCCTTGGAGCAGTCATCGCAGTGGATGTCCGAAATCTCATGGTCATCCAGCTCGATTCCAATCTCGTTGCCGGTTCCTTCCTTGGTGCGGCGATCCTTGGCGTCGCCGCCCAGAAGGCAATCCATTGGTTCCATACGCCGGGGTCGGTTCTCACGATACCCTCGGTGATTCCCTTGATGCCCGGCGTGCTGCTCTATCGGCTTCTCTTTTCTATCCTCAACATTACGACCATTGATGCCCAGACCCTGCTTGTGGGCATTCGGAGCGGTGTGGAGGCCGCCACTGTCGTCATCGCCATGGCCGTGGGCGTCACCATCCCCACGATTTTCTTCCGTCCGCGCCTGGAAAAGTACCAGAGGCAGCAGATGGAAAAACTTCTGCTTCAGCGCTATGACAGGGAAAACTGAAAATTTGAGGGGGAAAATATAATGGAACTGCGCCAGTTGTCCTATTTTCTCGCCTGCGCGCGTTGCGGTTCGCTGACGACAGCTGCGGAGGAACTTTATACGACACAGCCGCATGTCAGCATGGTCATCCGCGCTCTGGAAAAGGAAATGGGGGTACAGCTTTTTCATCGTCGTGCGAATGGTGTCGAGCTGACGGAGGCGGGGGCGCGAGTATATGGCTATGCGCAGGATGCGTTGCGGAACGCCGAGCTTTTTCGCTCCGTGGGGCGCGAGCAGCGCGGCCATTTGCTCCGCGTGGCAACGAACAACAGCAGCAACATGGCGGTCATGCTGACGGCGTTTTACAACGAGCGCACGAATGGTGGGGAAGCGTCGCCAAGCCTCTATCTGCAGTTCACGGAATGCGGCATTGAGAAAATGATTGCCTTCCTTTCGGGCAATGAGTACGACCTGGGCTTCCTTTTCGTGCCGGACACGAAACGCTCCGCCCTTCGCTACCTGATTGAGCGGCGCCAACTCGTCTTTTCCCCCCTTCTCGATACGGATCTTGTGCTCTATGTCGGAAAACATCATCCGTTGGCCTCCCGTTCTTCCATAGCGCCGGAGGAATTGGCACCGCTCTCCTTCATCCAACTGGAGGACGATTTTTTCACCGTTGAGGATCTCCTGGCGGGTTCGCCTGCATTCCGCAAGCAGACGCTGGCCATCCATCGTGTGGTGCGGACGAACAGCGACCATATGATGCTTCGCATGCTCGAGAAGACGGAGCTTTGCAATCTCGGCAGCTATTGGCTCAAAGACGCTTATCGCCAGTATGATTTCCGTCGCATCCCTGTGGAGGGCATGGAGGGGCGTATTGCCTTTGGCTTTCTTTCCCGCAAGGATGAGTCCCTTGGCAAAGATGCAACGGATTTCCTCGCATTTCTGCGCCGCACTCTGGAAATTGATGCGGTTGGGGGAGCATGACATAAGGATTTGTTATGGGATGACATAACAACCTCGCCATATCGAAGAAAAAACTTCCTTGCTATACTTTTCTCAGAGAAAGATGGCAAGGAAGTGATTTTGTGAGAGCCTTTGCTTGCGACGAACCGCGATTGGAATCATCCCGTTCCCATGGGGAAGCGGCAACGGGAGAGGTGCGCATGGATGTCGGTTCCATCCATCGGACACTGCTCGTCTATGCCGCGCCCCTGCTTTTGATGCAGCTCCTTCAGCAACTTTACAATATTGCGGACTGTGCGGTGATCGGACGCTTTTGCGGTGCCTTCGGCCTTGCGGCAGTGGGCGTTGCCGGGCTGGTGCTGGCCGTGCACATCAATTTCTTCATCGGCTTTTCCGTTGGTGTGACTTCTGCCGTTTCGCGGCTTTTTGGTGCGCGGCAGTATGAAAAACTGCGTTGTGCCATAGCCACGTCGGTTGTTATCGCAGTGGGGGCGGGCGTTCTCCTGACCTTCCTGGGCGAACTTTTGGGGCAGCAATATCTTTCGTGGCTTTCCTGTCCGGTTGAAGCAATGGGGGATGCGCTTCTTTATCTTCGCATCTGTTTTTGGGGGCTTGTGCCGCAGCTCGTTTACAATGTCGCAAACGGCATCCTGCGTGCCCTTGGCAATACGAAAACGCCGCTTGCCTATCTTGCGGTTTCGGCGGTCTTGAACGTGGCTCTTGACCTTGTGCTGGCCGTTGGCCTTGGTTATGGTTTTGCAGGTGTTGCTTGGGCGACATTGGCAGCCCAATGGATTGTTGGTCTTGCGATGCTTTGGCGGCTTACGCGGCTGGATACGCGTTTTTGTCTTGGCAAGGATGCGCATCTTTTGAAGATGGCGGAGCTCCTTGCGCTTTTGCGACTGGGGGTCCCTTCGGGTTTGCAGGCGGCGTTCATGAGTCTTTCGTCGCTTCTTATACAGGTCAGCATCAATGCCTTCGGGTCTGCGGCGATGGCGGGCATGGTGGTCTTTGCAAAAATCGAGGGCTTCCTGTATTATCCGGCCTTTGCCTATGGCATGGCGTTGACGGGATTCATTGGACAGAATCTCGGTGCAGGGCAGCTTGAACGTGTGGAAGAGGCGATGCGCATCAGTTGTCGCACGGCAATCTGTGCGACGGTGGTCATTTCTGCGGCCTTGATGGTCGTTGCAGAGCCGCTGGTGGGATTTTTCACCGAGGATGCGGCGACGCTGGAGAACGGCCTTGCTGCGGTCTATTGGACTTTTCCCTTCTATTTTCTTTACTCATTGAACCAGGTTTATATCGGCGGCCTCAAAGGGCTGGGAGAAGCGGGAATCCCTCTGGTCTCGGCCCTTTTCGCCTATGCGCTGTTCCGCGTGCTTTGGTGCGAGGTTCTGCTTCCCCATTGGCACGACATGGCGGTCATCTATAACGCCTACAACATCAGCTTCCTTGTCTCGCTATCTGTTCTTGTTCCCGCCTACCGACGTGCTTATCATGGCCTGACAATCTTGAGATCCTGATGCGCTCTGCTGTGATTGAGATTTCTGTTCCTTGTCAGACAAGGCTTCCGCAAAAAGAGAAGGGGATGCATCTGCACCCCCTCGGTCGGGATTTTGCACCCCCTGAATCACTTAACATTCCGTATCAGTTTCAGCAAGTCACCACGAATGTTTGGTTCATAATAACTTAGCGAATAAAGTGGGTAGGAATCCATCCTTCCTTTTCCGGCAACCCGTATTTTTCCTTGCCCAAGGCAATGCTCTTCATTAAAAATACCATGTTTCGCGCCAATGTGCGCATGGTCTGCATTCCCTCATCGTCCTTGATGACCTCCCCTTGCTCCCGTCCATGTGCGCTGTTCCAATATTGGCTGGAAGCCACGGGCATATTATTCATAGTGAAATACTTATTGAGTTCGTCAAAAGTGGCGGAAAGGCCTCCGCGACGTGCGATGACTACGCTGGCTCCCACTTTCATAGTCTTGTCGAAGCACTGCCCCATTTGAGTGCTGAAAAACAAACGATCCAAGTAAGAAATGATCGTCCCATTGGCCGAGGCGTAATAGACAGGACTGCCGATAACAATGCCGTCACTTTCCTTGAAGATGGGAGCGGTTTCGTTCACTAGGTCATCAAAGACACATTGTTTCTTGACTGCGCAAGACCCGCAGGCGATACAGCCGCGAAGTGCCTTATTGCCTACATGAACCATTTCCGTTTCAATGTCCTCGACAGCAAAGATTTTTCGCATTTCTTCCAAAGCAAGAAATGTGTTTCCCTGGGGATGGGGGGAGCCGTTAATCAGCATGACTTTCATTTTCATCTCTCCTTTAGGTCGTGTTCCAATCAATTTGCAAGATATTCGTAAGCAGGGAAGTCGTCAATGTCATTAAGATAGGGCTTGGCTTCCTCCAGCCATTCGAAAATCGAGGTATAAAGGACATGCATAACACATCAAGAAACGAAAAAATGGCATGGCAAACAGGCGGAACAGGTCCGCCTAAA
>Ga0256405_10001361_pt1 | contig 67292 bp, 55 predicted proteins | sample RumenRJG_02DNA_FD_189096 | JGI IMG/M metagenome (GOLD analysis project Ga0256405, IMG submission 189096) | Bovine rumen microbial communities from Lethbridge, Alberta, Canada - RJG_02 | ecosystem: Host-associated > Mammals > Digestive system > Stomach > Rumen | place: Canada: Alberta... | reverse complement strand
CTCTCGGGTGAGGGCGCTGACGAGATATTCGGCGGATACCTCTATTTCCACAAGGCCCCGACGGCCAAGGACTTCCATGAGGAGACTGTGCGCAAACTCGGCAAGCTCTACCTCTACGACTGTCTTCGCGCCAACAAGAGCCTCTGTGCCTGGGGCGTTGAGGGGCGTGTGCCCTTCCTCGACAAGGAGTTCCTCGATGTGGCAATGCGCACCAATCCAGCGGCTAAGATGTGTCCGGGCGCCACCATCGAGAAGAAGATTGTGCGCGAGGCCTTTGCCGACATGCTGCCCGAGGAAGTAGCCTGGCGACAGAAGGAGCAGTTCAGCGACGGTGTGGGCTATTCGTGGATCGACACCCTGAAGCAGATCACCGCCGAAGCCGTCAGCGACGAGCAGATGGCTCACGCTGCAGAGCGCTTCCCCATCAACCCGCCGAAGAACAAGGAGGAATACTATTACCGCTCTATCTTCGCCGAGCATTTCCCCAGCGACAGTGCCGCCCTCAGCGTCCCCAGTGAGGCCAGCGTAGCCTGCTCAACGGCTATCGCCCTCGAATGGGATGCCGCCTTCAAGGGCATGAACGACCCTTCAGGCCGTGCCGTCAAGGGCGTGCATGCGCAGGCCTATTGACGGAACGACATATATCGTCGTCAAAGGGTTATTTCACATATTTGCGGCGGTTGATGATGTAGATGCCGGGGGAGGTGGGGGCGCTGGTGAGGCGCGTGCCTTGAAGGGTGTAGATGCCGGCGCTCTGTTTCTCTGAAATCATAATCGGGGCGATGGATGTCTCGGATGAGCGGGGATAGACTTCGTTGATGCCTTCAAGGGCATAGACGCCGAAGACGGAAAGCTCGTTGCGGTCGATGACGGTCATGTTGCCCTTTGTGCCCTCCTGATTGGGATAGTTGACGTCCCACGTCATCGGCACTACGCTGCCCATCGCCTTGCAAAGCTCGTGGAAGAAGCGGTAGTGGGACTTGATGGAGGCATTGTGGTGCTCCTGACTTTCATTGGGCAATGAGGACAGATCGCGCCAGTTGGCTCCGAATTCTCCGATGACGACGGGGTAGCCCTGATCTATGAAGTTGGTTTTCATCATGAGCATTTGTCTTCTCATTTCGTCTTCCTCGCCCCAGTTGGCGTTGTGGGCAGATCCCTCGAAGTGGTTGCCCTCGCCCCAGTAATAGAACACTTTTCCCCACGATTCGTCTTTCTCCATCCCCCAGAATTGCCAGGGGTTGTAGTAGTGTACCTCGATGGCCAGTTTGCCTTCCACAATATCAGTTGGCATCTTGCCAGCCATATAGTTGCAGGTGTGCTCGATATTGGTTGAGGGGCCTTGTACGACGAGTATCCGTTTAGCATTGTTGCCTCCCGTGGCGCGAACGGCGTCAACGAAGGTCTGGTTGTACTGTATCAGATTGTCTGTGGCAGCCTGATCCTCGGCATTGGGCTCGTTGAGTCCTGCGAAGAGCAGATGCTCATCGTAGTCGATGAAGGCATTGGCAATCTGAGTCCACAGGGCCGTCAGTATCTCTTTGTTCTTCTGGATGGTGGCGGCATCGCTGTCCTTGATGTGGTTTTCGAGCCATCCGCCGTCCCAGTGGTCGTTGAGCACCACATAGAGACCGTCGTTGATGCAATAGTCGACCACTTCCTTGACGCGAGCCATCCATTCGCTGTCAATCTCGTAGGTCGAGGCATCGCTGATATGTCCGAAAGCCCAGGCGCACGGGATTCGGATGCTCTTGAAGCCGAGGCTCTTGACGTAGTCGATGAGTGCCTGAGTGGTCTTCGTGCCTTGCCAGGCGGTCTCGGCCTTGAGTCCGCCCTTGTTGTTCAGGAAGTCTGCACCTTCCCATGTTGCCACAGCCTCGAACGTGTTGCCGAGGTTCCAGCCCGGAGCCATTTCGTTAATCACATCGGTAGCCTGGCGATCGAGGCCCTGGGCGCTCATCTCCATGTTTCCCACTAACAGCAGCCCTGCTGCCATGAGGGTAAGTTTTTTGTTATTCATCATCGTTCTATTATTAAAATTTTTTATATTCCATGGGAGTCATGCCGGTGAGGCGGCGGAAGTATTTTGCGAAGAAGGAGGGATTGGCGAAATGCATCTCCTCGGCTATCTGCGCCGCTGGTTTGTCCGTGTGGCGCAGTTCTATTTTTATGCGGGTGATGAGGGCGCGGTCTATCCAGTCCTTGGCGGTGGTACCGCTGGCCTGGCGGATGACGGTGCTGAGGTAACGCTCGGTGAGGCAAAGACGGTCGGCATAGTAGCCTATCTGATGGTGCTCTGCACAGTGCTGGCCTGCCAGTTGGATGAAACGGTCGAAGATGGTTTGTTCGCGAGAGCGTGAAAAAGCCTGTATGTCTGACTGCTGGCGGAAAAGATGGTCGTAGTGGTGCATCAGGGCGGCTACGAGCGACATGACGACGGGGCGATGATAGTCGCTGCTATGGACTACATGCCAGATGGTGTCGAGAATGTGGCGGGCTGTGCTGATGTCGGCCTCGTTTGCCGGAAGCTGGAAGTCGCGTACCTGACCATTGAAAGCCGACGGCATCTGTCCTTGTGCGAAAGGCATGGGAAAGTCGGCGAAGAGGGCAAAGCCGAAGATGCGGAGGTCATCGGAAAGGCGGATGGGATTGATGATGGTGCCAGGGCCGATATAGACCAGTGTGCCTGCTGTGACGTGGCGCTCTTGCAGGTTGAAGTTGATGCGCGCTTCTCCATTCATGATGATGCCAAAGCGATGGTCGTTGATGGTGAAAGGCGGCTTCTGGCGTATCAGCAGACGAAACACGGTGTGGTCGCCGTGAACCATACCCAGTTCACCGTTAAAGAAGATGCTATCGCTGATCTGTGACAGATGGGGCGCAAGGATGTCACGCATGCGAGAGAGATCCATCAGTTGAGGCTGCTTGTTCATATTCTGTCCTTTTTGGTTGCAAAGATAATCATTTTCCGTGATATTCAGTTCTGTTTTTTCACAAATCGAACAAAAAGAACAATTTTCATTGCTGAAAGATAACCTGTTATCCGAAAACTCATCGTACCTTTGCAGCGTGATTAAGTAATTCAACTGCGAGCTATATGAAGAAACTGTTTTTGAGTTTGATGATACTGCCGATGATGGTGACTGCGCAGACATTGGAAGAATGTCAGCAGGCAGCGGAAAGGAACTACCCGCTGATACGCCAGTATGGTCTCATCGAGAAGACAACGGAGCTGACTGTGGCGAATATCCGGAAAGGATGGCTGCCGCAGGTGTCGGCATCGGCACAGGCTACGTATCAGAGTGATGTCGTTGCCTTTCCGGAGCAGATGCAGGCAGTCTATCAGCAGATGGGACTCAACATGAAAGGACTGACGAAGGATCAGTATCGTGTAGGCATTGATGTCAGCCAGACCATTTACGACGGTGGCGCCATCAGCAGTCAGAAAGCCGTCGCCCGTGGGCAGGGAAAAGTGCAGGCTGCCCAGAACGAAGTAAATATATATAATGTCCGCAAGCGCGTGAACGAGATGTATTTCTCTCTGCTCATGCTCGACGAGCAGATACTGCTGAACCACGACTTGCAGGAGCTGTTCAGAGGTAATGAACAGAAGCTGGCCTCGATGGTCGGGCGAGGTACGGCAGCAGAGAGCGACCTTCAGAATGTGAAGGCCGAGCGGCTGAACGTCGTGCAGCAAGCCACCAGTCTGGAGTCGCAGAAACGGATGCTGCAGCGGATGCTCTCAACATTCTGCGGGATAGAGGTGAAGGAGGTGGCGAAACCAGCGTTGCAGGCCTCGACTCTGACCTCTCCCCAACGGGAAGCGGTTGCGCGTCCTGAGATGCGGCTTTTCGATGCCCAGCTGAACCTCGCCGACGCTCAGGAGAAAGCCCTTAACTCAGCCATGATGCCGAAGCTGGGTCTTTTTGCGCAGGGGTTCTACGGCTACCCAGGTCTGAATATGTTTGAGGATATGATGCGGCGCGACTGGAGCCTCAATGGCATCATCGGCGCACGACTGACGTGGAACATCGGTGCCCTCTATACCCGCAAGAACGATAAAGCGAAACTTCAGCTGCAGCGCGACATGACGGAGTCGAATCGCGAGGTGTTCCTCTTCAATAACAATTTGGAACAGATTCAGCAGAACGAGGACATCGCGCGCTTTCAGAAACTGATGGCTGACGATGAGGAAATCATCACGCTTCGCTCGGCCGTGCGTAAGGCTGCCGAGTCGAAACTCTCGCACGGCATCATCGACGTAAACGATCTGGTGCGTGAGATCAATGCCGAAAACGCAGCCCGCGTACAGCAGTCGATGCATGAGATCGAGATGCTGAAGCAGATATATGACAACAAATTCACGACAAACAATTAAGGATATGCAAAAGATATACGTATTGGCAGGTGTGGCATTGATGATGGCAGCCTGCGGAGGAAACGAGAAAGCGTACGATGCCACGGGCACGTTTGAGGCTACGGAGACGACGGTATATGCCGAGCAGAGCGGTGCACTCCTGACGTTCAGCGTCAACGAGGGCGACCAGATAGAGGCTGGCAAGGAGGTGGGGCTTATCGATACTACTCAGACATGGCTGAAGATCCGGCAATTGGATGCCACCAAGGAAGTGTATCAGAGTCAGAAACCTGATATGGAGCGCCAGATTGCTGCCACGCGCCAACAACTGTCGAAGGCCCAGCAGGACGAACAGCGCTATCGTGAGTTGGTTGCTGACGGCGCTGCACCGTCAAAGATGCTCGACGATGCCAACAGTCAGGTGAAGGTGTTGCAGAAACAGCTCGATGCGCAGATATCATCGCTGAGCACCAGCACCCGTTCACTTGACAAGCAGACGGTTGCTGCCAATGTCCAGATAGAACAATTGCGTGATATGCTCCGCAAGTGCCACATCGTGGCGCCCACCAAGGGCACTGTGCTCGAAAAGTATGTGGAGCGTGGCGAGTTTGTGGCCGTCGGCAAGCCGCTCTTTAAGATAGCCGATACAGAACAGATGTTTATGCGCGCCTATGTCACCTCAGCCCAACTTCAGAATATCAGGATCGGACAGCATGTGAAGGTGTTTGCCGACTATGGCGACGGGCAGAAGAAGGCGTATGATGGCACGGTTAGCTGGATTTCGAGTCGCTCGGAGTTCACGCCCAAGACCATCTTGACTGACGATGAGCGTGCCGACTTGGTGTATGCCGTAAAGGTGGCCGTCAAAAGCGATGGCTACGTAAAGATAGGCATGTATGGAGAGGTTGTGTTGAGTGAAGATTGAAGAATCATGTATTCGATAGAGGTTAATCATGTAAGCAAGGGCTACGGAAGGGTGCGCGCACTCGATGACGTGTCGTTCTCTGTGGGCAAAGGTGAGGTGTTTGGACTCATCGGCCCTGATGGAGCTGGTAAGACCACGATGTTTCGTATCCTCTGTTCACTGTTGCTGCCCGATGCAGGCACGGCGGCAGTAGACGGCTATGACGTGGTGAAGCAGATGCGCGAGGTCCGCTGCCGTGTAGGCTATATGCCTGGCAAGTTCTCGCTCTATCAGGATCTGACCATCGAGGAAAACCTGAAGTTCTTTGCCACGCTCTTCGGCACCACTGTCGAGGAAGGCTACGATAGCATCAAGGCCATCTATTCGCAGATAGAGCGCTTTAAGGACCGTCGTGCAGGGGCTCTTTCGGGGGGTATGAAGCAGAAACTGGCGCTCTCGTGTGCGTTGGTGCATCAGCCCAGCGTGCTCTTTCTCGATGAGCCCACTACGGGCGTGGATCCTGTGAGCCGCAAGGAACTGTGGGAGATGCTGCTGATGCTGAAGGAGCGGGGCATCACCATTGTGGCCTCTACGCCGTATCTCGATGAGGTGCGTTGTTGTGAGCGCGTAGCGTTTCTCGAGCATGGTAAGATCCGTGGCGTTGATACCCCGGATGCTATCCTTGAACAGTTCAGGGACGTGTTTAATCCGCCAGGTATCGAGCCCGTTGCCACAGCACAGCAGCAGACGGAACCTGTGATAGAAGTAGAGCATCTGGTGAAGGCCTTTGGCGATTTCCATGCGGTGGATGATATCTCGTTCTCAGTGAAAAGAGGTGAGATATTCGGTTTCCTTGGTGCCAATGGTGCAGGAAAGACCACAGCCATGCACATGCTGACAGGCTTGAATCAGCCGACTAGCGGAACGGGTAGGGTAGTGGGCTATGATATTCGCACCGAGCATGAGCAGATAAAGAAACATATCGGCTATATGTCGCAGAAGTTCTCGCTTTACGAGGATCTGACAGTCGCTGAGAATATCCGTCTGTTCGCTGGTATTTACGGCATGAAGCAAGAAGCAATCAATAAGAAGATGGATGAGTTGTTGCACCAGCTGAAGTTCAAAGAACATAAGAACGACCTGGTGGGATCGCTGCCACTTGGCTGGAAGCAGAAACTCGCCTTCTCCGTATCGATCTTTCATGAGCCTGGTGTGGTGTTTCTCGATGAACCCACGGGTGGTGTCGATCCAGCCACGCGCCGACAGTTCTGGGAGCTGATCTATGAGGCAGCCCGTCGCGGCATCACCGTCTTTGTCACCACCCATTATATGGACGAGGCAGAATACTGTGACCGCATCTCGATTATGGTGGATGGCAAGATTAAGGCGATGGGTACGCCAGAAGCCTTGAAACAGGAGTTCAATCAACCTGATATGGATCATGTGTTTACTTACCTGGCCCGTCAGGCCACGAGGTCGTCAGACTAATGGTCAATGTTCAATGGTCAATGTTCAATGAAATGAAGCAGTTTATATCATTCGTCATCAAGGAAGCCAAGCACATCCTGCGCGACAAGCGTACGATGCTGATCCTGTTTGGCATGCCTGTGGTGCTGATGTTCATCTTTGGTTTTGCTATCACTACCGACGTGAAGAACGTTCGGACAGTGGTGGTCACCTCGCAGATGGATCATCTCACGCAGCAGACCATTGAACGTCTTGCTGTCTCAGAGTATTTTATCATCACGAAGACCGTCAGCACCCCAAGCGAGGCAGAATATCTGATACGTAGTCAGAAGGCAGATATGGCTGTGGTGTTCGCAAGCGACTTTGCCTCAAAAAAGAATGGTATTCAGTTTATCGTTGACGGCTCTGACCCCAATATGTCGCAACAATGGGTTGCCTACGCCCAGCAAACCATAGCGCCAGCAAGTCCTGGCGTCCCTTCGGCTGCAGGCAAGCAAGGTTCAGGCACTTCACAGTTGGCGCTGCACACCTCACTTCTCTACAACCCCCAAATGAAGTCGGCCTACAATTTCGTACCAGCCATCATGGGTATGCTGCTGATGCTGGTATGCGCCATGATGACCTCCATTTCGATTGTGCGTGAGAAGGAGAAAGGGACGATGGAAGTGCTGTTGGTGTCGCCCATTCGTCCGCTGATGGTGATTATTGCCAAAGCCGTGCCTTATCTGGTGCTTGCCTTCTGTATCCTGATCGTCATCCTGTTGATGGCGCGCTTCGTGATGGGTGTTCCCCTGGCAGGTTCTTTGTTCTGGATTATCGCCGTCTCTACCTTATATATATTGTTGGCACTCTCACTGGGTTTGCTTATCTCGAATATTGCGAAGACACAGCTGGTGGCCCTGCTCATGTCGGCTATGATGCTCCTGATTCCTGTCGTGATGCTCTCAGGCATGCTGTTTCCTGTGGAGTCGATGCCTCGTGTGCTGCAATGGTTGGCAGCCGTGATTCCTCCTCGCTATTATATTCAGGCCATGCGCAAACTGATGATTATGGGTGTAGGCATTGCAGACGTGATGCAGGAGGTGGTCATCCTGTTTGTGATGACGGCATTCTTCCTCACCGTCGCACTTAAGAAGTTTAATGTTAGATTGCAATAAGTCATGACACTGAAATATCTCATACAGAAAGAGTTTATCCAGATACGCCGCAATTCGTTTCTGCCTAAACTCATTGTCGTATTCCCCATCATGATCATGTGTGTGATGCCATGGGTGATGCAGATGGAGGTGAAGAACATTGTGGTAGATGTGGTGGATATTGATCATACCGTAGAGTCGCAGCGTCTGATCCAGCAGATTGCGGCCAGCAACTATTTTATCTTCAATGGTCAGAAAGCGAACTACGATGAGGCTTTGAAGGATGTTGAGAAAGGTCGGGCAGATGTGATTCTTGAGATTCGTGATGGCAAGTACCTCATCGCTGCTAATGCTGTCAATGGTACCAAGGGCTCTATGGGCTCTGCCTATCTCTCGCAGATCGTCAGTGGGGAAGCAAACACCCGAGCGAGTTCACTTACACTATATAACAAGGGGCAGAACTATAAACTCTTCATGATTCCAGCCTTGTTTGCTATCGTGGTGATGCTGATGACAGGCTTTCTGCCTACGCTCAATATCGTTGGCGAGAAAGAGGCTGGCACCATCGAACAGATGAATGTAACGCCAGTCTCGAAGTGGGCTTTCATCCTATCGAAACTGATACCTTACTGGTTGATAGCCCTCTTCGTCATCACCGTCTGTCTGCTGTTGGCCTGGCTCGTCTATGGCATTACTCCTTCTGGTTCCGTTTGGCTCATCTACGTTCTGGCCATGTTATTGGCACTGTTCTTCTCGTCGTTCGGACTCATCATCTCCAACTATTCCGATACCATGCAACAGGCCATCTTCGTGATGTGGTTCTTCGTGGTGATGATTCTATTGCTTTCCGGGCTTTTTACACCTACCCGATCTATGCCTGCTTTAGCCTATCTGACCACCTATATCAACCCCATGCACTATTTCATCGATGCCATGCGCACCGTCTTTATCCGAGGTGGAACGTTTGCCAATGTCGCTCATCAGGTTCTAGCTCTGCTTGGCATCGGCCTCTTTATGGCGGCTTGGGCTGTACAGAGCTACAAGAAAAACAATTAGGCGATCAATCCCTTGCAGATGCACTGGCAGATGTTCTGTTTGGCCGTCTCTGGCTTCATGGCTTCCTCAAGGGGGAGGCCTGGCGGATTGATGCATTCCACGCGTGAGAAACCAGCATCAAGTAACTGTTGTTGATCCTTGATGCGACCTGCAATCAGCATGACGGGCACTTGATGCGCCTTGGCGCGTTGCAGAATGCCATAGGGAAGTTTGCCCATCAGCGTCTGCCGGTCTGCCGACCCTTCACCCGTAATGACGAGATCAGCGTCTCCCAGGAGTTTATCAAAGCCGACGGCATCGAGCAGAAGGTCGATGCCAGAGCGGCAAGCTGCATCCATGTATTGCAGGAAAGCATAGCCCAGACCTCCAGCGGCTCCTGCCCCAGGCATATCCTGGCGGTCATATCCGAAGTGCTTGGCAGAAACGGCAGCAAACCGTCTGGCGCGGGCATCGAGCTCGGCGACCATCTCTGGCGTGGCTCCTTTCTGGGGTGCAAAGACGGCTGCGGCACCGTTATCGCCACAGAGGGGATTGGTGACATCGGTGGCTATCGTGAAGCGGACGTCGTCAAGTTCGCGGATTTCATCCCAGTTGTCTTTGGCAAAGGTCTTGATGATAGCCCGAAGCATGCCGATGCCGCAGTCGCTCGTCGCACTGCCGCCTAGTCCCACGATAATCTGCTTGCACCCTTTGCGTACGGCATCTGCCACCAATTGGCCTGTGCCATAGCTGGTGGCAACCATGGGATTGCGTTCTTCCTCGCTGAGCAGCGGAAGTCCGCTAGCCTTCGCAATCTCTATGACAGCGGTATCACCTTTTATCAGGTATTCAGTTACGATAGGTCGCATTAGCGGATCCTTCGCGTGAATCTCCACTAACTCTCCGCCCATAGCCGACTGGAATGCCTCCAGCCAACCCTCGCCGCCGTCGCTGACGGGGATCTGGATCACTTGAGCGTCGGGCATACTCTTTGCCGCTGCCTGATTGGCCTCCTTCGAGGACATACAACCCTTGAATGAGTCGATGGCTACGATGACTTTCTTCATAATCGGTGACTTTTTGGCTACAAAGATACAAATAATTTGTTATCTATGCCCGTAAACTTACAAAAAAAGTGGCTGACTATCGCAGTCAACCACCTCTAATAAAACTAAACAAATACTTTATGAATATTATACCTGTGATTATAGCTCGGGAGTAATCGCAGCGAGCCAGCCTTCGATACGGGTGTCGGTCTTGTCGTCCTCGTTGATGTCATCGAGGGGTAGTCCGATGAATTTGCCGTCGATTACGGCTTCAGAATCATCGAAGGTATAGCCGTCAGTCTCCACGCTGCCGATGAATTTTGCTCCGCTTGCCTTAATGCCGTTGTAGAGTTTGCCCATGCCGCCAACGAAAGTGTCGCTGTACGATGAGCTGTCACCACAGCCGAAGATGGCGATGGTCTTACCACTGAGGTCGCTGCCCTGAAGGGTCTTCAGTCCGTCATACCAGTCATCCTGCAATTCGCCTGCACCCCAGGTTGAAGTGCCGAGGATGAGATTCTGATTGGCAGCCACGATATCTGACGTAAGGTCTTGGACGTTTACGGCTTCGCAGCCTAGTTTTGAGGCAATCTTTTCAGCAATGGCCTCGCAAGTTCCAGTTGAGGAACCATAGATAACAATAGTTGTTTTCATTTTAATGTTTTATCAGTTGATTAATTCTTGTTGATGCATTTATCCTTGCATTCCCCTTTGCATTCGCGCTTGCATTTGCGCTTACAATAACGTTCGCATTGCGCACAGATGTCGTAGCCGAGCATGGCGCCAAGGATGAAGTCCTCTTCGGGTGTGAGCTGGTTTAGCGGACGGGTGACGATGAGGCGGATGGCCTCCATGCACTCCCGACGTCCGAAATAGACATTCAGGTTTTGCTGGCCTGCTGGCTGCAAAATGTAGGGAATACCTTGACTCTTAAGGCGTTCTACTGCCTGATCTCTGTATTTCTTGTTGCAGGTAAACAGCACCATCTGGCGCACACCTTTATTCAGCTCATAGATATGGTTCATCAGCACCTTCATCTCTGTCGGAATCGTTGTCGTCGTTCTCATTTTCTTGTTGTTCTTGTTTTCGGATGCAAAGGTACGGCGAATAAATGAAGTGCGCAATACCTAAAAACGAGTGTTTTAGAATTGCGCACCTTACAAACCTACAGACTGATTAATCAAAAGTAGGTATTGCGACCAGGAAAAATGAGACGTTTATCTCATCCGCAGTGGAAGTACTGGGTCACTAACTTCTGGATTTCCTCAGGATAGTTCTCGATGTTCTTGCGGAGCATCTTGTCATCGTAGGCACGTAACTGATCGATGATGCCGTCGATCATGGCGGGCGAGAACACATTGTGCTCCTCGAATACCTTACGCTGACGGTCTAGGCAGTCTGCTGAGGCTACGCATGAATCGGGGAGCTGTGCCAATGTGGCCAGACGGTCGGCATTCTCGGCTGCATGGATGTTCACATTCACGTAGGTCTTTTCTGCCAGTTCGAGGGCATTCTCCATCTCGAAACCATGACGGCAAGCCACACAGAGTCCAGCCAACAGCTGATACAGATCGGCACTTCCGTCAGGCGAACGCATCTCAACGGTCTGCTTGATGCTGGTGTCATAATTGGCCTTTGGCTCAAGCGGATTAGCTGCATGACACATATCCACATCTGCTGCCCAACCTAATGGTACGCGCACCAGCACAGAACGGTTTCTGTCGCCCCAGCATACGTTGGTAGGAGCCTCCTGATGAGGAACAAGACGGAAATAGGAAGTAGGATTCTTGTTACCGAATGCCGTGATGGCAGGCGCCAGATCCATCATGCCTGCAATCATCTTGCGGGCACTCTCTGAAAGTACGCCACCAGAAAGCATCTGGTTCTTGCCGTCTTTTATCATTCGCATGTGGATGTGGAGTCCAGAGCCTGCCTTGCCTGTTGTAATCTTCGGTGCAAAGGTGACGTCGTATCCCAGTTCGTAACCCAGATTACGGATGACCCACTTGGCAATCATCAGCTGATCGGCAGCCTGTTCTACGTCTACGGGCAGGAACTCTATCTCATTCTGTTCGTAGTTCTTTCCGTCAAGACAGAAATTGCCCACCTCAGAGTGACCATATTTAATCTGTCCACCAGCTTGAGCGATATACTGCATGCAACGGGTACGGAACTCATTGGCTTTGGCGTAAGGAGCTGACTCGTGATAGCCTCGCTGATCCTGAGCAGGGAATACCCCCTCGTCGTCACTGATCACATAATACTCTAACTCGCCCATCGCCTGGAACTCCATTCCCGTTACCTCACGGAATGCCCCAGCGGCCTTGTGAAGCGTATGCTCTGGCGATGATTCCAGTGGACAACCGTCTTTATCGAAGAACGAGCAGAGCATCGAAACGGTAGGTATCTCTGCGAAGGGATCCACAAAAGCCGTGCGGAAGCGGGGCAGTACATAAAGGTCGCTCGAACCTGCCTGGATAAACGAGAACAGGCTGCTACCGTCCACACGCTCGCCACAAGTAAGTATCGTGTCGAGATAGGCCAGGTCGTTGATGACGAAGTTGAGCGTCTTCAATTTACCGTCACCGCCTGGGTACATGAAGTTCACCATGCGGATGTCGTTTTTTACGATGTAGTCGATAATGTCGGCCTTGGTAAATTCAGCCGAGGGTTTTTCAAGTGCCGTCACGATAGGATTGGCATTCATAATCAAGTGTTCATTGTTCATGATTCTCTTATTGTTTTGAAGTTTGCGTAATAATTGTGCACAAAGATAATCATTTTAATTGAGAACAGCATATTATTTGGCCAGTTTTTTCGTTTCAGCACTAAAAAACGTCATTATCAGGATACTCAGAGTCTGACTTCGGGCACTACCTGACCATCGAGCAGATTGATGACGCGCTGGGCATAGCCGGCATCACGCTCAGAGTGTGTCACCATCAGGACGGTGGTGCCTTCCTGGTTCAGTTGGGTGAGCAGTTGCATCACTTCGAGACCGTTCTTCGAGTCGAGGTTACCCGTAGGTTCATCGGCTAGGATCAGCTTGGGGTTCATCACCACAGCACGGGCAATGGCGACACGCTGTTGCTGACCACCAGAGAGCTGTTGGGGGAAGTGGTGTGCGCGATGGCTGATGGCCATACGGCGCAGCACCTCTTCCACTCTCACCTTGCGTTCCTTCTTTGGCACGCCCAGATAGGTTAATGGCAACTCAACATTCTCTTCTACATTCAATTCATCGATCAGGTTGAAGCTTTGGAACACGAAGCCAATCTGACCCTTGCGGACTTTCGTGCGCTGACTCTCTTTGAGCGAGCCCACATCCTCGCCATCGAGCCAATACTTGCCACTGGTAGGATTGTCGAGCAAGCCTAATATATTTAATAAGGTGGACTTGCCACAGCCCGAAGGCCCCATGATGGCCACAAACTCACCTTTCTTTACTTCGAGCGACACACCGCCCAATGCTACGGTCTCCACCTCTTCCGTGCGGAACACCTTCTGAATGTTTTCAAGTTTAATCATTGTTATTCTGTCTTTATATTGTTAATCGGATTCTCAGAAGCAGCACGCCAGCTCTGGACAATAACGGTGAGCAGGGAAATGATGAAGCAGGTAAACCCAGCGGCAGCGAATATCCAAGGGCTGAGCGCGATGCGATAACTGAAGTTGCTGAGCCAGTCGGTCATAATGTACCAAGAGATAGGCACAGCAATGACAAACGAAATCAGCATAGGAATCGAGAACGTGCGGAGCATCAGCAACAACACCTCGCCCGATGTCGAGCCCATCACCTTGCGAATGGCTATCTCCTTCTGCCGCTGGCGGATAAAGAATAGCGAAAGACCCATATAGCCCATCACGCTGATGACGATGGCGATAAAGGTGAAGAGCGAGATGATTTTCAGCGTGTTCTGCTGCTCCTCGAAGGTATCGGCGATGCTCTCCTCCAAACCACAGACAAGCCATTTTGCCTCAGACTCAGGACAGCCTAAATCCTTAACCATCTCTATAAAAGCTGTCTTTGCTTTCTTGTCACCATTTGTCTTCACCAAGAAGCCTGGCCACTCCATATTGTTCTGCAGGCGAATAGCGAAAGGCTGCACATCTTGCAATACGTTGACACGATGGAAGTCGCGAAGAATACCTGCTATTGGCCTCTTCTGCCCGGCACCCCAGTCTATCTCACGGTCTCTGTCCGTGTAGTCCAACTGGCGCATGGCTTCCTCATTCAGATAATATCCACCATCCGTCAGACCATAGTCTTTCAATACCTCCAATCCATAAAGCCTGAAGGCTGTACTGTCCAAATCTGCCAATAGAAGATTGACTTTCTTGTCGCCACGGCTAATAGTATTAGAACTCCAACTTAAGTTCGTGAATGTCGTATTTTGAAAAACGCCTATCTCCTCGACAAACGGCATCTTCTCCAACAGACTCCTTGCTGCCTGGAATTGTCCTTGGGGGGCATAGACATAGTAGAGGTTCTTGGTGTTATAGCCCAGAGGTGCATGAATGAGATGGTTCAATTGCAGCCAGATGACGAGTGCAGAAGTCAACATCGTGACGGTGATGATATTCTGCAGGATGATGAACACCTTACCCAGCAGCATCTTTGAACGATAGCGGAAGCTACCCTTCACGATGTCGATAGGCTGATAACGTGAGAGTTGCCATGAGGGCATGATGCCCGACACGATACCCAATAGCAGGATGAAAGCCAGGCAAACACTGACGGAACCCAGACTCACGTCACTACCCAAACCTATCTTACCTTTAAACAGCTCAGCAGCCTCATTCTGGAAAGCGAAAGCCAAAGCCAGACCGATGGCAAACGAAAGAGCAACCATCAAGGTGGATTCGGCAATCAGTTTCAGCGAAATCTCATGTTGGCTGCTACCAAAGAGTCTACGTGTGGCCATTTCCTTGGCACGAAAACCTGTGTTGGCGACAGTCAGATTGATATAATTACTGATGGCGAAGAAGAGAATAGCCAGTACGGCTGCAAGCAGTATCTGGAGCCTTGTCTTGTCGCCCTTTATCATACCCAAGCCTTCATTCTGTGGTGCAAACATGACATCTGTAAGTGGTGTCAGACTCAATTCATAATTACCCCATGCATTCGTATAGTTCTTTTGCAGGTAATCTTGTATTTGCTTTTTCTTGTTCACAAGGTTCGTGCCAGGTTTCTGCATGAGAAAGGCCTTTATGCCACCTGTGGATGCATAAGCAAAAGAATTCTTTTCAAGTCTATAGCCGGCCACCTGAGGATAACGCTCCATGCTGGCGATAACCTGCGTCTCGTTAGGCAAGACAGTATGGTCGAGATCCTTGGCTACAGCACTGATGGTATATACCAACGTACTGTCGTAAGGATCTGTGCCGTTGATATCAACGATATGCACATGGCGATTGCCTACTATCTGTAATGACTCTCCGATGGGGTCTTTACTACCAAAAAGTCTTTTAGCCAACTGCTCAGTGATGACGCATTTGTTTGGCGCATCTAAGGCTGTCAGGCGGTCTCCCTTCACCAAATCAAAATCGAAGAACTGGAAGAATGTAGAATCAGCCAGCATAATGATACCTTCCTGTGCATCTTTTGATTTCACTTCCTGCTGCCCATATTTAATTCTACCGTCAGCACTCAACACGCAGCAGGTCTTTTCCACCTCAGGGTATTGATTCTTGATCTCTTCTGCTGCCTGCGGCCACATGAAGAACATTTTCTCATTACCCATCAGGTAGATACGATCGGCATTCTTATGCCACGAGTCGATGCTATATTGGCGCCATGTATAGTCGCCCATGAGGATGATGAACATCAGCGACACCACCAGACCTGCTATATTAATTAAGGTATATAGCTTGTTGCGCGACAGGAATCTGAAATAGCTCTTCATCTTTTAATAATATGTTCTTTTGTTCTTATGTCTAAATTGACACTGCAAAATTACGCCATAAAATCGAATCCGCCAAGGTTTTTCACCCTGGCGGAAGCAGATTGTCTAATTATTAGACACCTCGGCGTATGATTATTAGACAACTTGAGGTTAAATATGTTAGAAAAAGCGGAGAGAATGTTAAAGGTTGGTGCTTGTCAGTATTTTTATGCCTATCTTTGTACCCGATTACAAGCCCTTCATGGGGGATTCCTAAGATGAAGAAACTACTGTTATTGTTGATGGCTTTGGGCTTATCCGTATTCTGCTCTTACGCTCAGACAGAGCTTAACGACAGCGTTAAGCCCCAATCTTACCATCTGGAATCAAACTTGAAACCGCAACTCATGATGAGTTCCCCGCAATATGATGCAGGTTTACTGCAAAAGCCCCATGAATCGTTAGCACTCAATCCGCAGGCTACCAAACTCGATGCGTCTCCTAGTCTCTATGATAACCGTAGGGGAAGTTGGGAAATCAATACTATGCAAGGCGGTAAACTGTTTCAGCCCTGGCGTGGTGCATACATCATTGCCAGTGGTGGCGTGAATGTCATGCCTGGACTTCTGGACCGCGAATCAGGAGCCTTGACGCTGCAACAGAATTTAGGACGATGGACATTCTCGGCTTCGGTGCTTGCCGATAAATACCGATTTTCAAGCATGGGGTTCTTGGAAACGCGCTATGGGGTAGGAGGTACTGTCGGCTATCAGGTTAACGAGCGCCTCTCGCTGCATGCCTTTGGCTATTATTATGCCAACTCGTCAATGATTAGTCCGATGGTAAATCCTTATCTCGCTACTACAACCTATGGCGGCTATGCCGATATCCGGGTTTCTAAGAACTTTGGCGTTGATACTGGTGTGAGACGTTACTTGAATCCCATGTCAGGCAAATGGGTTACCGATCCTATTGTAAGTCCATACATCAAGATCAACGGCAAACAGAAAATCGGATTCGATTTTGGCAGACTGCTTAAAGGTCTTATTTGGGGCAACGACGACAACATGCTCCCCAGAGGCCCCGTAAGAATGGGGCCTCCTCCTCCAAGATGATGAATTGAAGAAGAAAACATGGTTCACCGTTTGGTGTACCACCAATTGGTGAACCGTTAACGGCCTTTGTTCAGAATCCCAACAATAATCAGCAGATAGCCTGCCAGACAAAGCACTGGGGCGATGACAATCCTGCGGGTAGAAAAGATATCCGGATTGAAAGATGACTCAGTGCTACCTGGGCCTGACATCAGGATGTAGCCAAGAAGTATCAGGAAGCATGCTGCGATAAAGATTCTATTTGATAAAGTGCTCATACTGATTGATATATTGATTTGACAATTCTGTTCGTTCATATTGCTCCGCTACGGTAAGTGCTTCCTGCATAGTCTGTATCCATTCATATTGTGAATAGAGCGAGCTGGTACGTCGCGAAGGTGTGATAGTGTCAATCCAAGAGAGCCATTCATCAGAACGGTTTAACAAATTTCTGACAATCTCATCACCCTGCTCCGTCTGATGAGTCAGATAATAACAACGGGCCATAGCCAGAGCCGAATGAGTATAAGGGACATTCTCTGACGGCAGTTCCTTCTGCCATTTCTGACATACCGCTAACGCACGATTGAGGTCACCTTGCTGAAGGAGCGAGTCGATAAGTACACCCATGATGAGTTGGTGAGTATTGGCCAAACGCTTCACATCCTCATCCACATAGATGCCTTTCGTGTTAAGCCCGCCAAAATGGAAGCGGTGCATGATATTATCATAAAGCCGCTCCACGTCTACCTGTTGGCCTGTGGCTGTCGGGCTGACACGATAGGCAAGACCTTCGAGCACCAGATGGTCGCGGAGAAATGGCAGCATGCTTGGTCCCAGACTGACAGACATGTAGACAGGACGCTCCCAATGGGCCTGCGACAGTATCTCGAGCGCCATCAGTTCGTTCTTGTACAATCCCTGCTTCCCTTTCAGTGAGATGACCGTGTTACCGATGGTGAGACTATCGAAATCTATGGACACATATTCCAGTCGCCCCTCCTTGTAATCCTCGTGATTCAGACTGATGGGCAGGGCAGGTGAGTCATAGGCAGGCCGCTTCATCTGGTCGATATACCAGTCGGTCTGTAGATATTCCAGATTGCAATCACGTGTATCAGTTCGAACCCCTTCCACCTCGTGGTTATACCAAAGTGGGAACGTTTCGTTGTCGCCGTCAGTAAAGATGATGGGATGCCCCTCACGCTGCATACTCTCCAGATAGTTGGCACCAAAGTCGCGACAGGCATAGCGACCTGAACGGTCGTGGTCATCCCACGTCTGCGAGGCCATCTGAAGGGGGATAAGGATACAGGCGATATATAGATACTTGAGGCGTGAGGCAAGGCCTGCCACCCCAAGTCCTATCCAGATGGCAAAGGCATAGAAGGAACCAGCATAGGCATAGTCGCGCTCACGAGGCTGAAGAGGCGTCTGGTTGAGATAGACTACAATGGCCAGGCCTGTCATTATGAACAGCAGCATGACAACGAGCAGTTGCTGTCTGCCTTCTCGCCCTCTGCGCCATTGCCATAATATGCCTATTAAACCAAGTATGAGTGGCATGGCATAGAATACATTGCGCCCTTTGTTCTGCGCCAAATCAGAGGGCAACTTCGATGTGTCGCAGCCTAACAACAGATCGTCAATCCAGCGGAACCCTGTTATCCAGTTGCCATGTTCTACCTCGCCATTTCCCTGGATATTGTTCTGACGACCAACGAAGTTCCACAGGAAATAGCGCCAATACATGAAGTTTACTTGATAGGACAGGAAGAAACGCAGATTCTCGGCCATTGTGGGTATGCCATCCTGTTTCTCGACTCCTCCCATCCAGTCTTCATAGGCTTGGGCATGACGTGCAGAATGCATACGAGGGAAATACATGTTGTTCTTATACACATAGTCGATGTCGTGGCGCACGACTTCGTAAGCCTGCTTTGTAGAGTCGGCCACGGGGCGATAGATGGCTTTGCCTTCTTTCTGTATCGGCACTAGATAATCTCCCTGTGCCTCACGGTCTAACTCGCTACAATAAGCAGGACCATAGAAAAGCGGCGTCTTACCGTATTGCTCACGATTCAAGTAGCTACCTAAAGAGAAGATGTTGTCAGGGGCATTCTCGCACATCGGCGGACGGGCATTGGCTCTGATGAAGATGACACCATAGCTGCTATAGCCAGCCAATATCATCAGTACACAGGCTAATGACAGTTTTACCACTCTTCGTTTCACCTTATAATACAGGATAACAAGTGTTCCTATCAAAAGGACGATATAGCAGATGAGGCCTGTATTGTAGGCGCATCCCATCGCATTAGTGAATAGCAACTCGAACCATCCGCCAATTGTTACCACGCCTGGTATCAGACCATAAAGGATGATACCCACTAACACGAATCCTGCTAAAAGTGCTTTTACTAATCCCCATCGCGTTACCTGCTTTGCCTTCTGAAAATAAACCACCAAAGACATGGCAGGCAAGCATAGCAGACAAAGCAAATGAACCCCTATCGACAAGCCTGTGATATAGGCTATCAGAACAATCCATCTGTCGGCACTTTCATCACTCCATTTCAGAATCAGCCAGAACATGAGAGCCGTCAGGAAACTTGAAAAGGCATAAACCTCGGCCTCGACAGCTGAAAACCAGAAGGTGTCGCTAAAAGTATAGGCCAAAGCACCCACCACGCCACAAACTTCTATTCTGATGATGTCTGGTATCGTCATACCATCGAGAGCAGGACAGATGAGTTTCCTGGCAAGGTGGGTGATGGTAAGGAACAAGAAAAAGATGCAGCCTGCACTCAGTAGTGCTGAGAGCAGATTGACCATCAAGGCTATTTGCGACGTGTCGCTGGCAAATTGTGAAAAGAGATTGGCAGCTAGCATAAAGATAGGTGCTCCAGGCGGATGACCTATCTCTAGTTTATACCCACACGCTATAAATTCGGGACAGTCCCACAAACTAGCTGTTGGCTCTACAGTCATACCATACACCACAGCGGCAATGGTGAATACAATCCATGCCACAATGGTGTTTAGTTTCTGAAATGTTGTTTGTTGTATCATACGCTTGCCGTTTATTCGACGGCAAAGGTATGAAGAGATTCTTAATCTATTGAATTATTTGCCTGACATTTGTCTGACAATTCGCTGACAGAGGACTAACTATCTATGTTTCAGCTCGTAAGCGCGACCTCTGTCTGATTCGATCTTGAGTTCGGAATGTTCTTCGATAATGGGTTTCAGGCGGCGGATCAGGGTGTATAGCGTATCGTTGGCATCGTCTTTCTTGGGCCAGAGGGCATCGCAGATCTCTGTTTTCGAGAGCTGATGCGACTCGCTGCGGAAGAACATTTCCATCAGTTGCTGCTGCATGGGCGTCAGCCTTACCTGTTTGCCCATCGCATCATAGAATCGGCCTTCAGCCTCAGAATAGGCCAAACCGCCAAACGCCATGAGAGGCACTTGCTTGCGATAATGCCAGAAGCAGTAGAGGCCCCAAAGCAGCGCCATTGTCCATAAGATGGATGCTGGCCGCTGGTCTGACAGCGAGAAGATTGTAGCCGCCGAACACTTAGCCTCGCAGCGCAGTCCCATTCCCGACCGATGGTCGCCTACCCGTAGCCTTTCCTGACGTGTTGTCACAGCCAATACGGCATGGCCTCTCAACTGCTCCAGTTTCAGATAACTGTTGAATGAGCGGATAGTATCCGAACTGATCACGTCGCTCTGCTGTTCAGCCAGCGCCTTCGTCAGTGCATTCGTCATATCCTCAGCCACGACCCTTTCAGTAGCCCTATAGCTCTTGAAACTCGTCAGCCCCGATGCACAAATCAGGGCCAACAATATCACCACGGCATATTTCTGTTTCATTTCTTGCTGTGCCATATTCCCAATATATTGCGATTTAGTCGCAAAGATAAGAAAAAGATTCTACACTTCCAAGCAAAATCGCAATAAATTGGGAATTTTGCTTAATTGTGAGGAAAAGCAGATAACATTTTTCTGGCATTCTCGATCATTTCAAGCAGCTGTGGGGTGGGGTTCTCTATCTCAAGGGCTTTATCAAGGAACTGCTGATAGTAGGCAAAGCCCTGCTTTTCATCCTTCAGCAGATAGTAGTAGGCGTTGGCTATATTATAATAGGTGGCGACTGACGAGGGATTATAGTTGAGATGCTCCTTCCACGCTCTGACGGCCTCTTCGTAATGCTGCGACAGATAGTAGCCTTCGCCCTTGGCGAGTGTGATGGCTTTCATGATGGTGGTATCTGGCTGCATCATCTGGGTGGCAAGGTCGAGGTAGCCAAGTCCCTCCGGATAGCGCTGGGTATCCACACACACCACTCCTAAGCGATATGCACAACTAGCATGCTGCATGCCGCTGATGAGGAAAGCCAACTTCAGATAATGATAAGCGTGCTCCAAATCCTCAATCTGCGAACAGCACATGCCTGCTGAATAGAGTGTGTTGAAAGTGGAATCGCCCTGTTCCAACAAGCGTTCGTACAACTTTCCGGCAGCTGTGAAGTCACGATTCATGAACCATGCATCGGCCAGCGCCCTGTTCACCAGAATGTTCGTGGAGTCCCTCTGGCAGTAAGTCAAGCCGCAGATGATGCCGTTTTGCGGCTGATTGTTTTTCGCAAAAGCGAGGGTGAGTCCTGCCACAATCTCACCATCCATTGGGAAACGCCCGAGCAACTGGCCTGCCCAGTAGATGTAGGAGTCGCTGTCGCCCTGCTTCTGATAGCTCAGCGCCAACTGTCGGAAGGCATCGTGCGAGAGCGAGTCCTCAGGCATATTCTTCAGCAGTTCGGCGGTCTGGCGATAGTTGGCGCGCTTGTAATGGCAGTCTGCCAGTTTCAGTCGAACCTCACGAGGAATCCTGTCCTCAGGTATGTACTTGCTATGGACATCGGCATCCTCCATCGAGAATTGAACCACATTCTGCGCCTCTGCATAATTAAAGGCCCTTTGGTAGTAGCGCAGCGCATCGAAGGTATTATACTGCCGCATGCAGCTATCTCCCTGCTGCAGAAATAGTTGTAGGGAATCAGTGTCCTCGCCCTGGACGGGAGAGACCGCCAGCAGGACGAGGGTGATCATTGATAAAAGACTTTTCATGACTAATCACTTCTTGAGCGTGATGAGAATCACACCGTCTTTAGCCTTATCGCCATACTTATCGATAGCTTCCTGGCCATTCTGCACGTAATAGCGTTCGATGGTCTTAGGATTGATCGAATAAACCTTCTTACCATCCATGACCTTACCGTCGACAATGAAAAGAGGTTTCACAATGGTGGTATCGCCTTTCTCAATATCGATCTCGACGATTGTCCCGTCCTCTCTGCATAGATGGTCGATCTCCTCTCCCCCACCATCGAGATGGAAACTTAAAGGAACGGTGTACTTGACGCGAACGACCTTACCATTCTGCATGCCGGGCTTCCAGTTAGGCATAGCGCCGATGACTCGCAGCGCCTCAGCATCGAGCAGGGGATCGACGGACTTCACCACTTTCGCATTCGAAATGCTGCCATCCTTCTCGACAACGAATGTCGCGATGACACGCCCCTGGATACCAGCCTTCTCGGCTTCTGCAGGATATTGTACATTGTTGTTCAGGAACTCCATGAGAGCCTTTGGACCACCAGGATACTCTGGCATCTGCTCCACCACGTCGAAGGCATCGTCAGCGGGCGACTCCTGGGCGGGAGCCTCCACCTCGCCTTCCACCGTCACGATGTCGTCTTGTTCCACGACCTTGATTTCCTGGCCATTCACCTTGATGGTGCCAGCCTTCTTGCCTTTCTTCACGGGTTGCTGCTTCTGCGGTTCGTCGTAAACATAGTCTGTGATAGTCCTTGCATTCAGGGCCAGGGCGAGACCCACGATGGGGATGAGGGCCAGCAGTTTCAGCAGACTACGGCGCTCTGATTTCTTATGTAACATCATATTGATTCTGTTTTTAAGGGTACTGTGACTGATGCCGTTGGCAAGGGAGTACCCGCCGATGCCTGCGGCTTTAGTGATTAACAGATATTGATATTGACGCGCGTTAATCCCTAGAGAGAGTACTTCACCGTCGGCCTCGTACTCGTGGATGGCGCGCAGATCCTGGCGCAGCATCCACATCGCGGGGTTGAACCACTGGAGGGCGGTGAGGGTATCCACGAGGAGCAGGAACCAGGAGTGCCTGAGACGGATATGTCCTCGTTCATGAGCGAGAATCGCAGGATTACAATCTTCGTAGTCACGACGGTTCATCACGATGTAGTGCATCCAGCTGAAGGGCTGTATCTGATCGTTACCGGTCACGCAGATCGTAATACCGTCAGGCTGGGGATGCTTCTCGCTTCGCTTAATCAGCATGAGGATTCTGAACATCGACATCAGGGTGTGCCCCAGCGTCGCCACTACACCTATTATAAATATAGCGGGCAACAGCACCTGCCACCACTCTGGCCCTGCATCTGCGGCCATCTCCATCTGGAGATTGCCCACAGAGACCATCGGCGAAGCCTCCATCCTTACCGTCTTGTGCAGCGTGATGACGCACAGCGGCAGCACGAACGAGGCCGCAGCCGTGAGGAGCAGCGTCAGACGATTCACTCTGTGAAAAGTCTCACGGGCAAGCATCAGGCGATAGAACATATAGAATATCGCGATGAGCAGAGCTACCTTGGCGTCGTAGATCAGAAAGTCGGTCATACTGGATTACGATTGTTGGTTCTCTATCTGATTGATAAGTTCGCGCAGTTCGTCTACGCTGATCTTCTCTTCTTTGACAAACGAGGAGACGGCAGAGAGATAGGAGTCGTCGAAGTAGTTCTTGATGATACCAGCGATGGACTTGCGTCCATACTCCGCCTCTGAGATGAGCGGATAATACTGATAGGTATTGCCAAACTGCTTATGGTCGAGGTAGCCCTCGCGCTCCAGAATGCGCACAATCGTGGAGAGCGTGTTGAAATGAGGGCGGGGCTCGGCATAATGCTCCTGCAACTCGCGAACGAACATAGGGCCATGTTTCCAGTACAGATCCATGATTTCCTTTTCCTTGTTGGTCAGTTTCTTCATTACTTTCGGGTTTTAAGTTTACCGTTTGTTTGCGTCAATAATTCAATATCTGGCTGCAAAGTAACTAAAAGTTTTCGTTACTTACAACTAAAAGCTTTAGTTTTTAAACTATTTTAATTAGTTTCTTTAGTTGTTAACTATTGAATGAAGCGGCATTGAATGCGTTAAATTCTATTAATTACTTGTATCTGGCTTGTTGTTGTCTTTCTCGGTATAGTGTGCCTGAATTACTCAAATTTCATTTTATTTTCGACCACTTAACCTACATACCTACACAAAATTCGCTTTATCTGCTGATATACAGTCGATTGTGTAATATTTCATATACACTATAACTACACTTTAACTACATTTTACCTACATAAATACAGGCAAATCTCATCTGGAATAATCACAAAAACGCTCTATATGAATATCAGTCCGAAGTAAGCAAACTCCTCTTCTGGTGCCACATGACTACTGGTTTCATTACGACTTCCTAGTAAATTCTCTAGAGAATTTCATACTTTGGCACGACCAAACCCCTTCTTTAGCCTAGCCTTCCTATGACTCCGAAGTAACCTTTCGTGCGGTTTATAAGGCACAAATGCAGGTGCTTTTGTAACTCTGATTTTCATTTTTGGCCTATTTTGTGTAGTTTTAGTGTATGTAAAGTGTAGTTATAGTGTATATGAAATATTACACAATCGACTGTATATCAGCAGATAAAGCGGATTTTGTGTAGGTGCGTAGGTCAAGTGTGCCAATAGTAATGTCTTGAGCTACAGCCGCAAATATACAATTTTTCTGCGAGACATATTTATTTTTGCTACCCCTTTTTATGTATAATTTCCAATACTTAACCCTTATCGAACAAAAACATCGAGACAACGCCCTACCATCCATTAATCTGAAAGCACACTCCAATACTGATTCCCAAATCATGAATCAGCTTGTTTTCAGCACCTTGTATCTTCGCTGGAGGGCCACGAGCACGCTACGCTCAGCCATAGGATTGAGCCCACGGAAGGTGGTGTGCTGCTTGAGTTCGCTTAGCGGCATATCCAAAAGCAGTTTGGCGATACACTCATCAGCAAAACTGTTGGAAACAACATTCACACCAGTGAAATCAAGAACAACCTTGTCGTTCTCCTTGATGAGTGGTAACAGCTTCTCGCGGAGTTTCATGCCCATGTCGCGGGTACCGAAATCTGTTCCGTATTCTATAAACTTAAACTCTACCATAGCGATTCCAATTCTTCTGTTTCTACAAATGCCTCGTTATATTCTTCTGCCGCATCCACTCTGTGGTCAACCACTTGGTTAGGGTCTATTTCCTTGGCCGTACCAATCTCCATATAGATGAGTGTTCCTTGCCAAAAGCCATTCTCCACACAGGTGGTCTCTCCGTCTTTCATCATCAGCTTGTGACTTCCTGAATGCAGGATAAACATTTTCCCGATCTTTTCGATAAGTTTGGCCGTAGTGTACAGGCCAAATCCCATACCCCTGCCGTCGGTTATTGAGTCTTGCAGGCATAGCCTGAGAGCCTCAGCCTCTGTAATGTCACTGTATTTTTTGTTCTCAGCCAGTGATGCCTGGATACCCATTCCGTCGTCGGCAATGAGGATGCGCAAGATTTTACTGGATTTGTCGAAATATGTGATGGTAGTACCCAGAGGTTTTCCTGAATGTATATGGACATTATCCATCATCTCATACAGACAATAGCTTAATGCCTGTAGCACGCTGACCTCTATCTCGAAATGAGAAGTCATGGCACTGACGACATTCCTATACACAGCATTCAGCGTCTGTGCATCAAACACGTCAATTGAGACGTTGTTTGTTCCCTTGAAATATTTGTCTAACAGAAAAGCGATGTCCATATACTCATATATGATTTAACGCCGCAAAGTTACAAAAATAATCCGAAAGAGACTCATCTTTGCCTCACCTTTTATAAATTTAGATAAAAAAATAATGCAGTGAATTATGAACTATTTTCGCTTTTTCACGTAGCAAATCGTATATTTGCAGCGACTTCAACTCTCAACTGTCTCATCGGCCTCCGGCCGCTTTGTACCTTCAGGTCAAAGAACTCTCAACTCACTCCGTCTTGATGCTGTTGATGGGGTTCTCGTTGGCGTTCTTCCAGCTCTGGTAAGTCACCGTCAGCATGGTGATCAGCGTGATGAGCAGGAAGGACACGACGAAAAGCAGGGGCGAGATGGCGGTGCGGACGGCAAAGCCTTCGAGCCAGTGCTGGCCCACTAGGTAGCCGATGGGAGCCGCCACCACGAAACAGCCTAACAGGATGTAGAGGTATCGCCGCCAGAACATCATCAGGATTTCCTTCGTAGAGCTGCCGAACACTTTGCGGATGCCAATCTCCTTGCGGCGGTACTCGCTCTCGAACATCGTCAGGCCAAACACTCCGATGATGCTGATGAGGATGGCAAGCAGCGAGAAGAGCAGGATCTGCTGGGTGAAGAGCCTTTCCTGATGGTACGATTCCTCCAGCACATCGTCCACGTAGCGCAGGTCGCTGACCTCAAGCTCGTTGTCGTGCTCGTATTTAAGCACCGTCTCTAGCACTTTCTCTTTGGCCTCGCGCTTGTCCACACCCTTCGCGACACGCACTAAGAGGTGGTTGCGCCAGAAACCATCTTTTGAGTAGTAGCCGTCACGACTGGGCACCAAGAAGGCTATCGGCTGCTGGCTGTCGTCTACGCGCAGGGTGGAATACTTGATGTCCTCGCAGAAGCCGACGACGGGCATGTCTTCGTCGTTGATGGTCTTATCGACGGCGAGCCAGGGGTATTTCTTCTTGGCCGACTCGTTGAAGATATACACGTCGCCATCAGTCTGGCGGAAATTGCGCCCCTCCACGATGTCGATGCCCATCACGCTGAGGAATCGCCAGTCGACGAAGATGCAGGTAAACGTCATGTGCTTGTCGCCTTCGCCCCTGATCCACGTCTGATAGCTGTCATTGCTGCCTAAGACATTCTGAGCCAGACTGGCCCCCTCAATGCCGGGAATCTTGTGCAAGTCGGCATCGATGGCATCGGCATGATTGCGCGTGTCGGGCGCTGTCGGCACCACCATTACTTCGTCCTTGTCGAAGCCGTAGTCGGTGTGGAAGATGAGGTAGCTCTGCAGATACATGATGCCCACGCCGATGACCAGCATGAACGACACGACGAACTGCAGGCAGATCAGCGAAGTGCGCAGGATACGACCCTTGGGCGACAGGCCGAACGAGCCTTTCAGCACCAAGGCCGGCGGGAAGGACGTGACGTAGTACGACGGATAGGCCCCAGCTAACAATCCCACCACGATGCTGATGAGCAGGGTGATGCCAACCAGCCACAGGTTATCCTGCAACAGGATGCTGCCCTGCACCAGTTCCTGCAAGCCTAAGTCGTGAGCCAGCCAGACCATCGCCATTGCCACCATGAATGCCAGCAGACTGATGATGACGGCCTCAGCCAGCAGACTGCCGCGCAGACTGGTCGTCGATGCGCCCAACACTTTCTGCGTGTTGATGCTGCGGATGCGCAGCGGTGTCTCAGCCAGCGTGAAGTTCATGAAGTTGACAGCGGCTATCACCACGATGAGTAGCGAGAAGCAGATGAGCAGATAGATGGAACTCCTGCTGACCGACTTGATGTTGGGCGAATCCTTGCTGAGGTCTTTCGCGAAATGGGTATCGGCAATCGGTGTCAACACCACTTGCAGGGCTTCCTCCTCTTGCTGTGTTGTCATGTTGAAGTCATTCTTGAACAGCTCGATGGCTTTCTGGCGCATGGCGGTAATGACGTTCGGAAGTTTGGCCACATCATCCACACGGATATAAGCCTGATAGTTCCAGTTCTGGTAGTCGCCTTCGCACTCATTAGTGCCTCTGAAACAGACACCGTGCAGAATGTTGTTTTCCGGATAGTCTTCTATCACGGCACACACATTGAAGATCCAGCCATCCACCCATTTGTATTTCAGGGTTTTGCCCACCGCATTGGCAGTGCCGAAGATGCGCATGGCTTCTGAACGCTGCAGCACGATATTGGGCAACTGGTTCAAGCCCTTCAAGTCACCACAGATGACGGTTGGCTTGAATACGCTCATAAAGTCGTGGATGCCACACAACAGATCCAGCGAATACTCCTGATCGTCCACCAAGAACTGGTCGAATCTTGTCCAGCACTCTTCGATGCCATAGCCCGTGATATGCGGCGACGCTGCCGCCATCTGCTCCACCAGCGGGCGGGGCAGCGTCACGCCATAGTCCTCCATGCCTGGTCCTAACTTCATGGTCAGGCGGAACAGCTTTTCGTGCTCCGTAAAACTCTTGTTGTAGCCCAGGTCGTAGTTGACCTGCGTCATGATGACAAAGAACGAGGCGAAAGCCAGGCTCAGTCCCAGCAGGTTCAGCAAGCTTGCCGTCACAAACTTGCGGAACATAGATGTAAAGTTTCTAACAATAGTCTTCATACGATTATTACTATTTATTTCGGTTCTCGTTAGTTTCATTTCAGCACCAGCACCTCGTTGTCCTTGAATGCCTCATAGCCGCTGGTGACGACACGTTCGCCAGGCTCCAGGCCTTCGAGCACCTCGTAGTGCTGCGGGTTCTGGCGGCCTATGCGGATGTTGCGACGATAGGCCTTGCTACCATCAGAGGAGAGCACGAAGATCCACTGTCCGCCCGTGGTCTGGAAGAAGGTGCCGCGAGGGATGAGCACAGCCTGCTCAGGCTGGCCCAGTTCGAGGTCGATGTAGTAGGTCTGGCCCGTGCGGATATTTTCGGGGCGCTCACCCTTGAAGATAAAGTCGCAACGGAACTTGCCTTCGCGCACCTCGGGATAAACCTTGCGAACCTGGAGCTGATACTGCTTCTCGCCTCGCGTAAAAGTGGCAGTAAGCCCCTGACGGACGCGATCGATATAGTGCTCATCGATCTGTGCCTGTACCTTATAATCCGAGAGGTCATTGAGCTGGCCTATCTTCTGTCCAGGCTGGATGCTCTGGCCCAGTTCCACATCGAGCAATCCCAGTTCGCCGTCGATGGCAGAGCGTATTTCGAGTTTGTCCTTACGTTGGCGCACCAGGACCACATTACGGCGCATGTTCTGCAGGTTATCCTCCATTTGGTCCATCTGAACGGTGCGATAGATAGAGTCCTGCTTCAGGCGCTTGGCAATCAGTTGCCGCTTCTTGGCAGAGAGTTGATAGTCCTCCTGCGACTTGATGTAATCCTCCCTGCTGATGAGTTTCTCCTGATAGAGCCGTTTGTTCTGCTCATAGTTGCGCTGTTTGCGCTGGGTGTCCATATCGAGTTGCGCCTGCTCCGTCTGGTTGTTCAGACGATCCTGCTGCATCGCCACTTGGGTATTGCGCAGCAGGTTCTGCTTCTCAGCGAGTTCGGCCTCGGCATTCAGTATCTGCAGGTCGAGGTTGCTGTTTGAGAGGCGGACGATCACATCGCCCTTCTTGACGTGGGTGCCTTCCTCAACCACCTTTTCCATCACGATGCCACCTTCTTCTGGCGAAATCTGAACAATCTGAATAGGCATCACCTGTCCGTTGGTGCGCACATAGTCCTTAAACTCAGCACGTTGCACGTCGCTGACGGTCAACTCGTCCTTGTTCACTTTCAGCGTTGAGGCATGATTGCCGAATATCAGCCAAGCCAGCGTCACCAGCAGCAAGCAGCCGCCAGCAGCGTAAGGCCAGTACTTCATCAACCGTTGTGTCCTTGTCTTTTCAATAATCTTATCCATAATTGTATGCTTGCTAGTTCATCATTTAACGATTTGACCATTTTATTCCCATATCTTCTCACCACGATAGTAGCGCACCAGCTGTTCTTTCACCATTGCCATCAGCTGGCATTGCAGCAGCGTAGCCTTCGATTTCAGCAGTTGTGTCGAGGTTGTGTGCAGATCGATAGCCGTACTGAGCCCTTCCTCAAACTGGCGCTTCGTCAACTGGTAGGCGATGCTGTCAGCCTCCACCTTCTTCTCCATCTGAACTGTCTGCTTCAGATAACCTTGCCAATCCTGCCAGGCCTCACGGCTCAGCTTTTCCAGTTCCAGTTGTTTCTGCTCTAAAGCCTCTTGGGCTATCCGATAATTGTTCTTCGCTTTGCGGATGTTGGTGATGGTCTGCAGCCGATTGAAGAGCGGGATGCTTACTGTGGCACCTACGAACTCACCCATATTGTTCTTCAATTGGTTTCTGAACGAGGCGGCCGTCTCAGAGTGCAGGGTCTTATAATAAGTAGTGTTCAGGCCCGCACTCAAAGAGAGAGACGGGAAAAGGGAAGCACGGGCCTGACGCCACTCATGTTTCGAGGCTTGTACCTGATATTGGGCAGTCTGGAGTTCTGGGTGAAAGCTTGAAAGTGAAGAATTTGCTTCTGCCATTCCGAGTTCAACGCCTGAGTTATCCTTTCCGAAGGATTCTTCACTATTCACTCTTAACTCTTCACTTAATGGCAGGGCCATTGCTTTTTTCAGTTCCAGCAAGGCCGAGGCGTAGAGATTCTGCTGGCGAGTCAGTTCGTAGTCGGCCTCTGCCTCCTGCGATTCTACCTGGGCTACATCGGCAGCACTCTTGCGGCCCACTTCTTCAAACAAGCGCGTTTGCTTCAGCAGTAAAGACGTCTCTTGCACCTTCTCATCAGCCATCTTCACTAATCCGTCATAATAGGCCACATTGGCGTAAGCCTGTAAGACGTTCAGCGCAGTTTGATCCTGCTGCTTACGTAAGGTCGACTTCCCCATCAGTACACTGGCCTTGGCAGCCTTCAGGGCATGGAAACGACTGAAACCGTCGAACACAGGCAGCGAGGTCGATAGCTGATAGCCATTATAAAAGGTACTCACGTCCGTGTAACCGTTGGTCTCGGGGTCGATGGCACGTCCGAAGTTATACTGGGCACCAATGCCGGCATCCACGTATGGCAGGAAACTGCCAATGGCGTTCGTCTTCTGTGCCTTGTAGTTGTCGAGTTTCAGTTCTGCCTGCTTCACCTCATGGTTATGTTCCACAGCATATTGCATACATTGTTGCATGGTCCAGTCATTCTGGGCGGCAACCTGCTTGGCAGCAATGGCGAGTAGGATTATCAATGCTTGTTTCATATTCATTTTTTTGTTTTCGCGTTTGCAAAGTTAGCTGATTATTTCATTCTCTGCAAGCTTTTTTGCCTCGCTGGAGACAGAATGTCTAAAAATTAGACACCTGTCTGTATGATTTATAGACAATAAAGTTGTAACTTTGCAGGCGAAACCTGCGAGTCTTGGCTGCGTCTCGGCATAGAACGAGTTCTCTGCTCTTGACTTGCACAAGATTTGCACCCATGAACAAGTATGGAACTATTTTAATCGTCGACGACAACGCTGCCATCCTCACAGCGATGCGTTACTTGCTCGATGCCACTTTCGAGCAGATCCTCACCACAACCAATCCCGAAGACATCCTGAAAAACATGGCCCAGCAAGCTGTTGACCTGGTGGTGCTCGACATGAATTTCACCCTCGGCGTCAACAATGGTAACGAAGGTCTTTTCTGGCTTCGCACCATCCGTAAGCAGCATCCGCAGACACCAGTCGTGTTGCTCACCGCCTATGCTGATGTGAATCTGGCTGTAAAGGGACTGAAGAATGGTGCCGCCGATTTCATCACCAAGCCTTGGGACAACGACGAACTGGTGCATAAACTGAAGGATGTGCTCGATATGCAGAACGAAATCGTCAGCCTCGACGAGATGGAGAAGGAACATATCCGTCGCACCATCGACCATTGTCATGGTAATCTCACGCAGGCTGCCGAATTGTTGGGCATCACAAGACAGACACTCTATAACAAGATGAAAAGACTGTGATTTAGGGTCGCTTTATGAATGTGCTTCTATATATAATAATAGGTATAATGGCTGTGGCCGGCGGTTGGTGGTTTATCCGCCATCAGCAAAAGCTTCGCTTGCGGGCTCATCTGATGCAGGAGGCTATCCGCAATAAGGACTTTACCTTCCGTATGCCTACAGAAGGCATGATCTTTGGAGAGCGGGCCATGCAGGAGACATTGAATCAGTTGGGTGAAACCATCCGTCAGCAGGTTAACCAGAGTGAGGTAGAATCGTGGGAACGGCTCACTCGGGTGTTGACTCATGAGATGATGAATGCCACAGCGCCCATCACCAGTATCAGCCAGTCGTTGCTGAATCGTCCTGATGTAAAAGGTACGCCACTTGAAGATGGCATTCAGGCCATCTACGACACCTCGCGCCATCTGAGTGATTTCGTCATCAGCTATCGCAAGATGTCGGAACTGGAGAAACCGAAGATGGGCGATGTAGCCCTGCTGAAGATGATTGAAGACATCAGGAAAACCTATCCCCAACTGACATGGGAGGTGAATATCTCGCCTGATATGACCGTCTGGGCCGATGCCGGTATGTTGCGACAGGTATTGATGAACCTCGTGAAGAACGCCATTGAGGCACAGGCTCAGAAAATCGTCGTGGAAGCGCATCAAGTTGACAGGTCGCCTGATTCTATTCAGAATCATAGCCCCTTGGTCTTCTATATCGGCAACGATGGTCTACCCATCCCAGCGGAAAACCGCCAGTCGCTCTTTGTGCCTTTCTTCACTACCAAGCGGAGTGGGAGTGGAATCGGTCTCTCTCTGAGCCGGAGAATGATGATTCTGCAAGGAGGCATGCTCGAACTTGCCGAGCAGCCGCGTCAGGGTTGTAGTGTTGCCTTCCTGCTCTCTATACCGTCTTCAAAGACCTCTTCATAGCTTTTCTCAGAAAGAACACCAGGAGGGCTACGACTGCTGTCACTATCACCAGAATGGCCCATGAAGGGGTGTTGTTCCAAAGGATTTCCCCTTCGACGCGCCATGCAGGCAAAGGCTCCATATCAGCAGGACGCGGCTGAAAGAGTTGTCCTCTTGTCAACAGAATGATGTCACCCACTTTCTCGTCAAGACTGACGGCTGCAGACGATTCACGGACCATTGGCCGCATGCGCTCCGGGAGGTCTGAGCCTAACGTGTTCAACTTGTAGCCGAGTGTATCGTCGAAGAGTTCGGAGAACCTGACATATTCGCCCTCAATCTTCAATTGTTGCCGAAGGTCGGCATCGGGAACATGGATCATGGGCTCCTCTTTCCATACCTCAGGGCGGAGAAGCCAGCCATAGACGACCTGTTCAGGAGAGAGCCCTTTGTAACTGCTTTTGCCATAGACAGACTGCAAGAACCCTAGGGCAAAGGTGGAGAAAGGGCAGAGGCGGCCGTTCCAGACGACTTGCTCGCGTGCCACTTCCTTAGCTTTGTCCTCATTGATGGTCTGGATGCTGCGGGCGGAAAGGGCTGTTGTAATCCCAATCAGGATGCAGAGAGTCAGACACCTTAATTGTACCATGTACTCAGAACTTAGGCATGGTGGGCAGATCAACGGCCTTGATAGCCATACACTCCATCTCGATGAGCCAGCCAGGGCGACAGACTGGCGCATGGACTATCACGTAAGGTTTGCCCGCAAAACGCTCTTCATACAGTTCACGTACCAGTTCGTAGTCTGCCGTATCGCGGAGGTAGACAACCATTTCGGCCACATCGTTGAAGTTGCAGTCGGCTTCTGCCAACAGCGCCTCGACATTCTCCCACATGCGGCGTGTCTGTTTGATGATATCCTTGGGATACACCACTTCACCTTTATTATTAATAGAGGCGGTGCCTGAGATGAAGACATGCCGACGATCGGCATAGTTCACCAATGTGCCACGTTCGAAGGATACCCCATAGTCGCTTGTGCGGTTCAGATGGGTGGAGGCATACAGATAGTGGATTTGTTCTTTCTTGATGCCAGCGATGGCATAGTTGTCCATCTGAGAGAGCACATTGGGGTCCTGCTGGCGACCTCCGATGCCTGTAGAGGCAATGAAATGGGTGTTCACCGTCAGTCCCTGGGTAAAGAAGAACTGATTGCGGGCACGTACAACACCGCCATAGTTCAGATCGACATCGTTGACGAAGAACCAGGTGCGGATACAGTTGGCCTCCAGCGTACAGCCCTCCTGAATCAGTTGCATGTTATACTCGTTGAAGAGCTGGCGCGTCTGGTATTCGGAGTTGGCAGCCATGTTATGGGCAGAGCCGTTCCATAGATGGCGGAAGTCGCCATGACGCACTTCGTACAATCCGCTTTTGCTGAGGCCAGTCTGGACGTTTGTCATCAGATACACCCAAAGGGCTATCTTGGTGCCGTCTAGGGGTGCCTGCTGGATGATGCTCTTGGCACAGTCTGTGACATCGGAGACGATGACATCGTCGGTCTGATTGGCTGCATCGCTGAGGAAATAGCGCTTGAAAACGGCCTGTGCTCCGCTGAGCGGACCTTCCAACAATTGGTTATACACATTGATGACGGCCTCCAGTTGCTGTGCGAAGGAAAGACGTGACGAACTGGCGTGAATCATCGCATGATATTCACGCACTTCCGTTCCGTTATCAAACTGGAATACATCGGCAAATGCATTCTCGAACTGAAAGGTCTGTTGTTTATTGTTCATGATGATGCTTGTTGTCTGTTTTCGTTAATAATCAATTCTCTTTTGCTCCATTATTGATCCAGCTGTCGATGAGTGGCAGGATGGTCTGCTTGTTCGACTCTGAAACGAGGTCGAAATGGTTCATCGAGATGCCTTCCACCGATTCCTGATTGAGTACCATGTGGATGACGCTGCCAGCAGCATTGTTGGGCGCCACTAGTTTCTTGCCGTCAATACGCTTGGAATCTATATCTACCAGTGCTGGGTAACTCTTACCTTCAGTAAGATAGAGGTCGGCGGCTACACGGTTGGAGGCTCCATGACAGTTGGCGCAGGTGGTGTTGAAGAAGTTCTGCTGGATGGTATTAAACATACTGATATCAACGGTTCCCACATCCATCTTCACGTTATCGGTGGCCGATGAGACATCGACCTCCTTGAAGGTGATGATGTGACGGCGCAGACGGTCGAGGATGCAGAGCCTGACAAGCTTTACATTATCCTTGATACCCGATAGTTCGACAGATACTTTGCCGTCGGTAACATCGCTGCTGGTTATGACCTTTGATACATCAGCGTATTCGTCGTCGGCATTCTCGAAGCCGGCAATAGCCACCCGATAGGCTCCAGGCCAGCCTGACAGTCCCGTGAGGACACCCTCCATCTGCACGGTCTTGCCTTCGGACAGCTTGGCCGTCTCTGGATAAATGCGCCCGTCGTCGCAGGACGAGAAGCCGATGGTCGTCACAGCCAAAAGCGTTGCAAGGATGTATTTTTTCATTGAAATCTCCATATTCGTCTTTTTATCTTTTGATTGTTACCTTTTAGAAGGCATATTGCAGCATGACCTGAGCCATGTGGGTGCAGATGCCGAGGTCGTCGAGATCGCGGTCAAGCTGGGTGTCATGACCTGTGCGGCCAATGTACTGATACATGGCAGAGAGCTTGATGTTAGTCTTCGGGATGAAGTAGTTGACGGTGGCGGCAGGCATGTTCAGGATACCGTCTTTCGACGAGCCATTACGATCGTAAAGGTCGTAGCGCAAGCCGAGTTGCAACTGAGGATGCACGAAATAGCCTACCTGGGCATAGCCTCCCCAATAGTTGTAGGTGTCGTTGATCTTCTGACGGTCAGTAAAGCCGATATGCATGTAGTAAGCCTCGAGTCCCAGATACCAGCGGTTCTTCAGCATGGCGAACTCAAAGCCGGCACGGAAGTCGTTGGTAGACTCGCTCTCGGCCTCGTTGTTGAAGTTGGCACTGATACCAAAGAGCATCTTATCCTCGTGGAGCAGTTTCGGGTTACCCTGTGTCATGGGCATGGCACCTTTAGGCTGGAAAGTCAGACGGCCAGCGTACATCAATGAGGGCAGGTGGTTGTCGTCGCTTAGACCCTTGGTAGCACCGTTCTGGGCCGAACCTGTACCATTCCAGATGCCTACTTCGTAGCCGAACTTGTTGGCAATGAAGCCATGAACCTCGACACCGAGGTCGAAGCCCGTGCCGATGCCAGGGGTAACGGCGTTAAGCGAGTGGGGGAGAATGGCTTGTGCCGTCAGCGAGGTGGGCAGGCTGGAGAAGAGCGTCTCGCCCAACGTGGTGAGATATGCATGCGTGAAGGGCGTCTTGAACTTACCTACACGGAATCGGAGTTCAGGCATGGCAGCATAGTCAATCCATGCCTGCTGGAGGATGTTGCCACCAGAGGCAGCGGCATTGACACAGACATTATAGTCAATCTTGCCGAAGGCCTTACCAGTGAAGCCGATGATGGCATAGGGGATGGCGAAACCGGAATTGGCGACATTGTCCTGGTTGTAGGCCTTATCAAGCCCTTCATCGTCGTAGTATTTGTAACTGAGCGTGCTCTGGATGAACAGATAAGGCTTGAACACGAAGTTGCCGTCGTTAGACTGCAGCGTAAAGCCACGGTCGTCGGCGATAGGTATCACACCATTATCCATATTCAACTGACTGGCCTCTGACACTTCAGCAGCAGGCTCTGTGACGATTTCTTCTGTCTCTGACTCAGCGAAAGCGGTAGCTGAGAGGGTGGTTGCCATCAGGATGGCGTATATTCTGTTGTATTTCATTTTTATATCTGGTATTTCTAGTGATTCTAATACTTTTACTTAAAGACTCCACAGGAATTGTACGAGCTGGTCGCGCTGCTGCTTGGTCATTTTCTTGAATTTGTTCTTCGAGGCTTCACCTTCGCCACCATGCCACATGATGGCCTCGACAAAGTTGCGGGCTCTTCCATCGTGCAGGAAATAGGTATGGCCATTGACCTTCTTCTGAAGACCTACACCCCAGAGAGGTGTGGTGCGCCATTCATTGCCACGGGCTAGGCCGCTGACGAAATTGTCGTTCAGGCCTACACCCATGATTTCTGATCCCATGTCATGGAGCAGGAAGTCGGAGTAGGGGTGGATGGTCTGATTAGCGAGCCAAGGCAGATTCGTACCAGCCAGCAGCGTACTGCCTCGAGCCTTGGTGTGGAGGGTTGTGACGTGGCAGAGGTGGCAGCCAGCTTGGTAGAACAGTTGTTCGCCGGCTTTGACGTCGGCATTGTTGACGTTGCGGCGTGCAGGTACTGCCAGTCCTTGCATATAGAGGTCTACGTTCTCCATATCCTCTGTCGTTACGTCGAGCATATCATAAGCAAGTCCCATCATGGAACCTTCCTCCATCTGGCGCTGACCTTCGCATATCTCTTCAGGATAGCGGCTGTTGGTCATACCCATGTCACTTGAGAATCCCAGTTCCACGGTAAGGTCGGCATGCTGTGCCTTGTTGCCTGAGAGACCAAGTTGCAGCTTGCCACGCTCATTAATGTAGTTGGCACGTCCGCTGATGCCCCATTCCGGATAGTTGCTTTTGCGTGCCAGGGCTTCAATCTCATTGGGATCGATGGCCATCATTTGTCCCATACCGACATGGCGTAGCGGCACACGGACGGTGCAGAAGAGGTCGTTGGGACTGATGCTGTCGGCATACCATTCGGTGATGCTCCACTTTGGTACGCAGAGTGTGTATTTCTCACCGTCAGGGAAAGAGAACGCCATGGAGTCGATCTCTACCTTCAGCTTGCCTTCAGGATGGACGCCATAGATGGCCTGGTCGTGGATCACACGGCCATAATTGGGGAAGAAGGTGCCGTTTTTGCGGGTGATGTAGATGAGTGAGGCGGTGAATCCGTAGGGGCCGGAACCATCGTTGCCGCCATTCTTGAAACTTGTCCAGTAAGTAGGTTCCGTACGTCCGGCATTACGGTGACAACTGCCACAGGAATAGCCGGCATAGACGGGGCCGAGGCCGCCACCGTGACCATTTTCGTTAGAGGTCTTCACATTGTCGTACAGACGGTCGCCGGCATTGAAACGGCTGTCGTAAGTACCTGATAGCCATCGCGCTGCCTGGTCGTAGGCGACGGAGGAGTTGTAGAATCCTGTCGACGTTCCCGCAGAGAGGGCATAGCCTCGGGGAATCTCGATGTCATCAACATCCAACTGGTCGCTTTCGTCGCAGGCCGAGAGACTTAGTAGACCCGTAAACAGTAATGAAATACTAAAGTATTTGTTCATAAAGTGATAGTAATATTCTTTTCTCTTTCTATTAACCACAATAGCGAAGACGAATTTTGAAGATCCGTCTCCGCTTTGCGGTATACTTGTGTACACCAACCTTACTTGGTGTTGTTTGCCAGGAACGGTTTCAACTCGTTCTCCAGAATGTCGCCCAATTCAGCGCAGGCTTCCATGGCTTCAGCAGCTTCCTTGGAATTAATGTTGTTGCGGAAAGGCTGAGGGATAGCCTGGATAGCCTTGGCGGCAGCATCGATAGCGGCTTTCACGTCAGCATCGAGTTCAGGATTATACTTAGCCACCAGCTTCGACAGCGAATTATCGTTGATGCTGCCATCGAGTGAACCATAATAGGCATTACGAATCGAGTAGATATTGTTGGTATAGTCGTCACGTGAGTGCCAGCTGTACCATGACTCAACGGCATAGAGAGCCTCGGTGGTCTTACCAGACTGATAGAGGTCGTAAGGATCGCCAATCTTGGCACCACCTACCTCACCAGCGATATCCACGCAACCGTCGATGAGTTGTTCGATACAGCTCAGACCACTGGTGAAATCACCGCCGTTGTGCTTCTTGAACTCATCAGCATAGCCATTGTTCCATGCGTCGCAGAGTGTTGTCACGTCATTGACAAGCAGGAGGGCTGTATTCTTCATGTACTGTGCCCAGGCTGTGGCATTTTCTGAATTATATACTGCATTGGCTGCCTCATCGTCACTGGCGGTATCGTTGAGTGTGCGAGCCTGACCATCACGGAATGCGAGGAACTCCAATGTGTGGAAACCACGGACATTCTGAGCAGCGGCGATAGCCTCGTCGTCCTCATCATAATCACCTGTCCAGTCCATCTCATTCCATTGCTGAGACTCTAACAACTTGACGATAGCCTCTTGGTCGAGTGGCCATGAGTCCATATTAGGATCAAGACCGTAGTCGGCTACAGGACCGAAAAGGAATGCCTCGCTCGACTCCCATGGCTCACGGGCTGTCAGCCAAGCGTCACAGATAGCTTTGAAACCAGCGTCGGAGGGATTGTCGCCAAAGGCCAGAACAGCATTGTAGAGAGCGGTGTTCTTCTCCTTCAGGTCATTGTAGGTGGGCAGAACCACTGCGTCCACATATTGATTAATGATGGCATCATACTCGGCATCGGCGATACCGTCGTCAGTGGGTGTCGGAGTGGGTGCCGGGGTGGGAGCTGGTGTCGGTGTCGGATCATCATTGTCACTACCACAAGATGTCATTGCTACGAGTCCCATCAGGGTGAGACCCATCAGAAATAGTTTTGTTCTCATTTTGCTTGTTGTTTTTATTGTTAATAATTCGTGTTATTTCTTGAAGAACCAGCCGATATAGGCAATGCCGATGCCAAATTCATTCTCGCTGTTATAATTGCCAGTGCCGAACACTTTGGCTGTACCGATCTGGCGAGTGGTGTAGTCGGCTTTCACCACGAGGTTGGGAAGTGCTCGCCAGTTCAGTCCGAAGTTCCACTTGCTGACCTGACAGCGGGCATCCATCACGTCCATACCCTCACCTTTTTCCTGAGAGTTGTAGTACTCATACTGGGCAAAGGGATAGATGACCGGGAAGTTTTTGCCTCCTCCCACTATGCTCTTCAGGTTAAGGCCTACTTCAGCATTGTAAGACACAGCACGCTTAGCGATAGGTGTGGTGCGACTGTACCCGGACTTGTTGGAGAGCTTGCCGTTCTTGGCACCTAACTGATCAGCATGGGCGATATTGCCAGAGAGATAGTTGGCTCGGGCCGTCACATATTTATTAGTATATTGTGCGTCGAGCGAATAGATGGTTACGGGTATCCTGCCTATCTCATCGTAGGTGATCAATTTGTCGGAATTGGCACCGGTATTGGGACAATAATAGATGGAACCTCCCAGACGAAGTCCCGGTACGCCGGTATAGTTCAGACGAGCCACGTAGGCAGGACTGGTGAACTTGTCCCCCTCAAAGAGCCCTTGTTTACCGCCTCTTACCCATTTGTTACGATCGAAGCCATTGGCATTAAGTCCCGTCACAATCATGGCTTCATAGTCGAAGGTCACATAGTCCTTACCGAACTTGCCGAGAAACTCGATACCTGTTTCATGCCAAGTGCAGGGGATGATGGTGGTCTCGCCCTCTGGGCGCGAAGAGCCGAAGAAGTTGATGGGCTCGTGGTGCGCATTGGTGAGACCTACGGGGACGATGAGATGACCTGCACGGATGTTGAACTCCGGTACGATCATCCGAGTGATATGGAACTGCTCCAATGCGACCTCACCACCTTTCTCTACTTCCGTCTCGTATTCGCCGTTTTCGGTGTTCTCCAGTTCGTAGGATGTACCTGTGCCACCATATTCAAACTCAATCTCGGCACCCAGGATCCACTTTGGCGTGAACTTGTAGTCGAAAGCCAGTACGAAGCGGGGGATGGATATCGTGTTGTGGTTTTGCTTGGCATTGCCTTCCTTGTGACCATAGAAACGGTTAATGCCATAATCCTTGAAATTAGCAACCATCTCGCCATAGCCGCCAAAACGGAATCTGTTGTAACCAAGTGTGTCTGGCTCGGCAGCCATCACGGCGTTCGTCGTCAAAATAATAGTAAGTAAAAACAATAGTTTTTTCATCTCAATAATAACCTAATCTTTGTTCAAATCGGGTGCAAAGGTATGACGAAACGGGCAAATCACCAATACCTAAAAATGATGAAACAGCCTGTGAACGGCCATTTTGAGAATTTCAGATGACGTAAAATACCTATTTATGATTATTGCACAAGTCGGAAATAATGCCTACCTTTGCACCCAGTAATCAGAAATAGGTAAGCGTAAGATGAAAAATCAGAAAATGTATGAAGCGGATGACAAGATGATCTCGCTTATTCGCGATAATTACGACTTGTTGCAGATGCTTGGCAGTTTTGGTATCAGTCTTGGTTTCGGTGACAAAACGGTCAGAGAGACGTGTGAGGATAACGATGTGGATACCTACACTTTCCTGGCTGTGGTTAACTTTACGATTAACGGTTATGGTGAGTTTGATGCCGATGAACAGCTTTTCGTTCCTACATTGTTGCACTATCTGGAAGCCAGCCATGCCTATTTCCTGGATTTCCAGTTGCCCTATATCCGCCGTGAGCTACAGGAGTCGCTCGACGAAAGTGAAGGCTTGGCCAAACTTATCCTGCGCTTCTATGATGAATATGCCCATGAGATACGCCGCCACATGAAGTATGAGCAGAAAACACTGTTCCCTTACGTGCAGTCGTTGATAGACGGACAGCCGGTGAACGACTATAATGTGGATACCTTCTCGAAGCATCATGGGGCAACGGACAAGAAACTGCGTGAATTGAAACTCCTGATTATTAAGTATCTGCCACAGGACGGATTACACAACAACCAGCTAACAGCCACGCTCCATGATATTTATGAAAACGAGGTTTGGCTCCGTCAGCATGCTATGGTTGAAGATCATATCTTTGTGCCTGCTATCCGGCGACTGGAGCAGCATACGAAGAAGAGCGATGTGACTCGTAACATCTCGGATATGGTGTTCAAGGCAGCAACAGGACAGAGCCCCGACGCCCTTTCCGACCGTGAAAAGGACGTGATTATCTCATTGGTACAAGGCATGTCGAATAAGGAGATTGCCGACCATCTATGTATCTCCGTCAATACGGTTATCACGCATCGTCGTAACATCGCCCGCAAGCTTCAGATACACAGTCCTGCAGGTCTTACAATCTATGCCATCGTCAATAATCTGGTAGATATTTCCTCCGTCAAGCTCTAATTAGGGTTGCCGAAGGGTTATGAAAAGGATTATCGCTATATGATCTTTTTCATCGTCAGGAGGTTATGACCATCGAGTCGCTGGTAAGTCACCTCGTTCATGATGTTCTTAACGATGAAAATACCCATGCCGCCAATTTCGCGTTCTGCAGGGTTGATACTCATGTCAGTATCCTCCTTCTTGGTGGGATCAAACTCCTTGCCTTTGTCGGAGAGCACGAACGTAAGTTCATTGCCGTCGCTCTCTGCGATGAGTGTAATATCAGCCGTCGTGCCTTCAGGATAGGCATAGGAGATCACATTGACCACCATTTCTTCCATCACCAGCTGAAGGTCACCTAGCAATTCTTGACTAAGCCTCAGTTCTTCACCAATGCTTTCTACAAAGGCAGTCACCCGTTCCAGTTCCTGCACATGGTTCTTGATGATTAGCTCCTTCCTCATAATCACGGCACAAAGATAAGTATAAAAAATAAAAGAGCAAAATATTTTGCCCTTTTATTTTTAAAGATTAATAAAAAAATCATTTTTACTTCACTTCCCAGATGTCATTCGTCTCAAGAAGTTCAGTGAAGTTGTGATATTTCTTCTGACCTGAAACCTCTTCAAGCTGGGCGTAAACAGAGTCGTTGTAGGTAGGAGCGTCTACGTCGCGGATGACGCCGAGGGCGATGGGGAAGCCATCGTTGTTTCCCATCAGGGCAAGCTTCAACTGCAGGGTGTTGTCCTCGCAGTGAGCGTCGTGGACGAGTACGTCGTCGATGGTGTAGCCATCCTTACCGATCTCTACCACCTTCAGACCAAAGCCCTGTTGTACGAGTCCGAATTCATTGTTCTCGCCGAACACCAGTTTCTCGCCATGCTTTACGTAGATGGCGTTCTTCTTGCGACCCTCATTGTTGTAAACCACGTCGTGGCAGTGGTCGTTGAAAATGACGCAGTTCTGCAACACCTCAGTAACTGAAGCGCCCTTATGCTGGTAGGCAGCCTTCAGTACCTCGACTGTTCCCTTGGCATCGGTGGCCACGCAACGGGCAAAGAAATGACCGCGTGCACCGAAGCATAGCTCTGCAGGACGGAATGGATCCTCTACTGTGCCGTAGGGGCTCGACTTGGAAACAAAGCCACGGGGTGAGGTAGGAGAGTACTGACCCTTTGTCAAACCATAGATGCGGTTGTTCAGGAGAATCATGTTCAGGTCGATGTTACGACGGTTGGCATGGATGAAGTGGTTGCCACCGATAGCGAGTCCGTCACCATCGCCCGAAACCTGCCATACGGTGAGGTTTGGGTTAGCCACCTTGGCACCGGTAGCAATGGCGGCAGCACGACCGTGGATGGTGTTCATGCCGTAAGTAGCCATATAGTGGGGCAGACGGCTCGAACAGCCGATACCGGAAATAACTGCTACGTTCTCGGGAGCTACGCCTATCTCGGCCATAGCCTTATGGAGTGAAGCCAGGAAGAAGTGGTCGCCACAACCAGGGCACCAACGGGGCTGGCCTTTCTTAAAATCTTGTGCTGTATATTCCATAATTCTTATTTTTACACTTTTCACTCTTAACTATTCACTTCTTCAAGATCTCTTCGAATGCGTTGACTAGCTCTTCTACAACGAAAGGCTGACCCTTTACCTGATTGAACTGATAAGGTACGAAGTTATCGACCTTCATGCGCAGATAACCAGCGAGTTGTCCCATGTTCTGCTCTGCCACAACCACTTTCTTATACTTGGAAAGTACCTCGGCAGTGTTCTTCGGCAGCGGGTTCAGATACTTGAAGTGGGTCTGAGCCACCTTGTAGCCCTTGGCACGGAGCTCATCCATCGCAGAGCGCAGATGACCGTAAGTAGAACCGAAGCCCACAATCAGCAGATCTGCATTCTCATCACCGTCAACCTCAAGGTCGGGCACCTGAATGTTGGCAATCTTCTGCTGGCGCAGACGTGTCATCAGGTCGTGGTTCTCAGGATTCGTGGAGATGGCACCTGTATTAGAGTCTTTCTCCAATCCACCAAGGATGTGGGTGAAGCCCTCACGACCAGGAACAGCCCAGTAGCGGGTGCCGTTCTCAGCACGCATATACGGTGTCCACTTACCCTTCAGTTCCTCAGGAACGTATGGGGGATTGATGGGATCGAGTTTGTCAATCTCAGGCAGTTTGAAGGCACCAGAGCCGTTGGCCACGAAAGCATCGGTGAGCAATACGACTGGTGTCATGTGCTCAAGCGCAATCTTACATGCCTGATAAGCGGCGTCGAAACAGTCGGTAGGACTGGTGGCAGCCATCACGGGCATAGGACTCTCACCGTTACGTCCGAAGAGTGCCTGCAGCAAGTCTGTCTGTTCACTCTTTGTGGGAAGACCCGTAGCAGGACCGCCACGCTGCACATCGAGCACTACGAGCGGCAACTCCATGATAACAGCCAGGTTCATGGCCTCGCTCTTCAAGCAGATACCAGGACCGGAAGTCGAGGTAACACCGAGAGCACCGGCAAACGAAGCACCAAGTGCCGAAGCACAACCGCTGATCTCATCTTCACACTGAACGGTGATCACACCACATGACTTATGCTTTGACAATTCATGGAGCACATCAGTAGCAGGGGTGATAGGATAAGAACCCAGGTAGAGCTTCAGACCAGCCTTCTCGGCAGCGGCGATGAAACCGTAGGCTGTAGCCTTGTTACCTGTAATGTCCATATAGCGTCCGGGAACCTTCTCCTTAGATTCCACACGGTAGACGTTCACAGTCGAAGAGTGGGTGTTATGACCGTAGTCGTAACCGGCCTGAATCACCTTGATGTTAGCCTCGGCAATGGCGGGCTTCTTGGCAAACTTCTCCTTCAGGAAGTTGGCCACGAGGTTCAGGTCACGGTCGAAGAGCCAGCAGACAAGACCCAAGGCAAACATGTTGCGGCACTTCATCATGGCTTTCATATCCATACCCGTATCAGCCAGACAATCCTTCACCATCGTAGTAAGCGGACACTGGATAACGCGGTCTGGGTCGATGCCCATCTCACCGAGGTAATCGGGGGTAGCAAACTGTGCCTTCTCCAGATCTTTGGGACCAAAAGAGTCGGTATCGATGATGATTGTTGCACCGGCCTTGGCATAACGGTATTGAGTCTTCAGCGCAGCAGCGTTCATGGCTACCAGCACGTCGCACTTGTCGCCAGGGGTATAAACCTTACCTGCACCGATGTGAACCTGGAAACCAGACACACCGGTCAGAGAACCTTGCGGGGCGCGGATGTCAGCGGGATAGTCAGGGAATGTCGAGATGCCGTTACCAACGGTGGCACTGACCGTAGAGAAGATGTTACCGGCGAGCTGCATACCATCACCGGAGTCACCCGAGAAGCGGACAACAACCTGGTCCAGCTCCTTCACTTCTAATTTTTCAGCCATAATATAATAGGTTTATTACTATGTATCTTATAAACGGCTGCAAAATTATTCAATTTTAGCCGAAACGCCAAAGGAAATCTAAAAAAAATGCATATTTGCCGCGAACTTGCAGCAAATATGCATCTTTTGTGTATAAATCACCGGCTTTCCTGTATGATTATTCAGTCAGCCTCGTCTATTTGATGATCACCTTACGGACATCGTTTCCTCTCCGCTCGATGTAAACACCGGCGGGCAGTTGCTTCGTGGAGATGCCCTCTCCGCTGGCCACGATGACACCCTTAAGGTTGTAGATGGCCCAGCGTGTTTCGGGTACTGCGACAACCGTACTGATACCTGTAGGATCGTATTTCACAGGTTCAGGAATGGCCTTCTGGATATTGCCCACATTGTCTACTGCGAATGCAATGAAATCGTAGTCTGTACTGGGTTCTATATCCAGAGCGTACGAAGGTTCGGTATTCTGTCCCAGATACTTGTACTCATCACCGTTGGCGGAGACATAGAACAGGTAGTGGCTGATACCGGAATCATCGTCGCTGCCCGAGCAGTTTACGACGTACTGGCCCTTGCTGTTCATGCTGAAGCTCTTCATCTCTGCAGTGGGCTCCACAATGTCGAGGGTGTTCACAAACTCGTTGGTCTCGATGGTCTCGTTGCTGTCGAAGATGATGGCGGCCTTGTTCTTGATCTGCGTGCCGTTCTTCAGTCCGGGTTTCAGATCAACGCTGAAGGTAACGCAACCCTCACCCTCGGGAGCGTTTACGTTCGGTGGCAGTTCGATGCCCTCAATGTCCCAGGTGAGTTTGTTGCCTTCGCGGTTCATCCTCCAGTTATATTCCGGACTGTCATGACTCGTCTTGCCAAAGCGTACGGTCGAGACATCGAAGACATTCTCATCGAGCTCGTCGCTGATGTGGATACGATAGGCATTGTCAGTGGCCTCGGCCTTGTTCTCAAAGAGGATGCGGTAATCGATGGTCTTCGTCTCGCCGATGTAGTGCTCATCGCCGTAGCCCATCGGACCTACCATCTCGTTGGGATCCCACGAGCGTACAACACCATTGGTTCCTGAGGTACCGTCCATCACCTGCGGATCATCCTTCACGTAGCCCAGATCCTTATAGATCCAGAGCCAGAGTTTGCGGCGCAGGGCTGTCACCAGACTGTTGGCAATCTGACCTGAGGCCCTGAGTGCAGTATAACCGGCCATGATGGGATTCGACATGGCGACGAGTTTTTCACCAACTTTCTGAGTGTAGTGCGTCACGGGGCTGGCTACAGGCTGGCGGTAACTCTGCCTATATTCGTGTTGGGCAGGACCGATGGCCTGTGCAAAATCCCTGCGGTCCTTCTCGTCGAAGAACCAAGTGTCAATGGCAGCCTGGACAGTGGCAACGGATATACCGTCTTCTGCGGCAGCTTCCCATTCAAAGTTGTCTTCAAATTCCTGAGCTTCGCTCTTCAAGGCACCGAGTATCGACTGTCCCTTCGCCTTTATCGGGAATGCACCTTCGGGCACTTCCTCAGCACGTGTCGAGGCTCCCTCTACGCGTCCCTGCATATTCACCGTGAACTGATAGCTCTCATAAGGACCTAAGTTGTTCATAATGAACACAGCACAGTCTCCCTCCTTCTCATCGTAGACGGCAAACTCATCGCGGTCTACCTCCATCACGCCAAATTCTGTGGGGATGCTGGCCGAAAGGAATTCGATGTCGGGTGTTGCGGGGATGGCAATGAAGAAACTGCCCGTGTTGCCGCTGCCGATATTCTCCACCTTCACGTCGTAGGGGCTTGGAATACCAAGACGTGTGGTGTTGCGGCCCAGATAGGTGATACGGATCTGACTGCCCTCGTAGCGCTGTGGCGAACCGTAGCTGACGGTGTAGCTGCCATGACCGCTCTTATGCTGCAGATGGACGTAATAGGTGGCATCCTCATCCACTTCATTGGTGGTAATGGATATCTTTCCTGTTGGGTACCAGCCGCTGGATGCAACGCTGTTCGACTTGCCGTCTTTAACGCGAATGATATCCACCCAGTTGAATGCCAGGTTAGAAATGCTGTCAGTCTCGATGGTCACCACGAGCATGACGCCCGAGTTTCTGGTGTCGAGTTTGAACCAGTCGTCCTTGTCGGTATTGTCATTTTCATCGCGATAGCCGAGGTGTCCTGTGGCAATGCCGTCGTTCTCAATCACCTGTGTCACCTGATCTGCCTCGTTGTTAGGCTCCTCGTCTACGGGGGTGCTGTTTCGTGTGAAGACATACTTCAGCGTGTAGCCGCCGTGTCCTGATTTGCGCTGCATCTGGATATAATAGGTGCCCTTGCCGGCATCGTCGATGGTCAGGGTGTCGCTGGGATTCGGATACCAGCCCGTACTCTCACGACTGGGATAGTCATTGTTGCTTGCTTTATACCAGCGGAAGTCCATCCAGTTCAGTTTCAGCTCGTAGGTCTGCTCACAATTATAAATAAGGTCTACGCGACCGTCCTCCGGCACAACAATCTTGTACCAGTCGTTGTCATCAACATAGTCCGTAGCGTCGCGGTAGCCCAAGTGTCCCTGTACGGTACCTCCCATGGCAATCTCGTCGCCCTGTCCCTTCTCGTCGTTGGGTTCCGAGTCGTTGCTGTATTTGCTGGGTGTGAAGAGATACTTCAGCGTGTAGCCGCCGTGTCCGCTCTTACGCTGCATCTGGATGTAATAGGTGCCTTTGCCGGCATTGGTGACAGAGAGCGTGTCGTTTGCCTTGGGATACCATCCCGTGGATTCGCGGCTGGGATAATCATCGTTGCTGGCTTTATACCAACGTACATCCATCCAGTTTATCGCCAGTTCGTTGGTCTGGTCGAGGTCATAGACGAGATCGATGCGGCCGTCGCCCGGCACTTCGATCTTGTACCAGTCGTTGTCGTCCACATTGTCCGTGGCATCGCGGAAACCCAGATGTCCCTGTACGGTCTCTCCGATGGCTATCTCGGTGCCTTCTCCCTTGTTGTCGTTGGGCTCAGCGTCTTTTTCGAAGCTGCTGGGAGTGAAGGTGTACTTCAGCGTGTAGCCACCGTGTCCTGATCTTCGCTGCATCTGGATGTAATAAGTACCGACACTTACATTAGTAATGGCTAGCTTGCCGTTGTCGGATGGATACCACCCCGTGCTAGCACGACTGGGATAGTCATTGTTGCTTGCTTTATACCAGCGGAAGTCCATCCAGTTCAATTTCAGCTCGTAGGTCTGGTCGAGATCATACTCAAGTTCCACCGTACCGTCTTCTGGCACTTCGATCTTGTACCAGTCGTTTTCGTCGCGATAGCCTGAGTCATCCTTGTATCCCAGTCGTCCTTCCACAGTCTCACCATTCACCAGTACGTCGCCAGAACCCTTGTCATCGTTGGGCTCGCCATCGTTGGCTTTGGGGCAGGCCGTAAACTCATATTTCAGCGTACAGGTGCCTTTACCGCTACGGCGCTGGGCACGGAGATAGTAGGTGCCTTTGCCGGCATCGGTCATTTCGAATACCTTGCCGTTCTCAGGATACCATCCCGTGGATTCACGGCTGGAGTAGTCGTCGCTGGCGGCTTTATACCAGTAAAGTTCTACCCAGTTCATGTTAAGGTCCCCGTCGGTAGTCATCGTAATCTTTACGCTACCTTCCTCGGGTATTTCAATCTTGAAATAGCCGTCCTTCTGGTCATCATTGAGCGAACAGCTACCTGTCTCTCCTTGGGCTATCGCGATGGCATCGCCCCACGAGGTGCCCCCTGCCATCAGTCCTAGCGGTACTGCCAGCAGCATCATGAATAGTAATGATAGTTTTTTCATAATCCTTTAGTGTTGGTAATTAATAGTATGGTGTTAATATTCAAAAGAACTGCCGCCGAGGAACTCGCGCAGAAGTGAGGTCGGTGGGATCTGTGTGTCGGGAATGGGCTTGATGTAGTGCAGGAACTTCAGCAGGCGGTAAGCCTCGGCATGCTCCTCACAGTTCTCGGGCACCTGTTCCAACAGCGGTTCTGCCTGACTCTTGATGACAGCCAGTTCGAAGAGCATGGCTGTGTTGAACATCGCATCGGCATTCTCCTGATAGGGGAATATCCATCTGTTTTCTCCGGCACGTACTGATGGCCAGCGGTGGATGGTGTCCTTGGCACTCACCCCGCGGTATTTATGGTCGCGGATGATACGGCGCAGCAGACGGTTGTCTGTTGTCGGGATATAATTGTGGTTGTCGAGCAGGATGGTGGTCAGTGCTGAGGCATAGACACGGAATATCTGCTCATTGGGAATCTGGGCCGTCAGTTCGGGATTCAGGGCGTGGATACCTTCTACCACTAATATATTGTCGTCGTGTAGTTTCAGTTTCTTGCCGCTCATCAGACTCTTGCCCGTAGGGAAGTCATAACGCGGCAGCTCCACCTCTTCGCCCTTGAACAGCGCGTTCAGCTGTTCGTTGAAGAGCGGCAGGTTCAGGGCATGCAGATGCTCGAAGTCGTAGTCGCCCTTCTCGTCGAGTGGCGTCTTCTCGCGATCCAGGAAATAGTCGTCGAGCGAGATGCCGATGGGCTTGATGCCGTTTACGGCGAGTTGTACGCTGAGACGCTTGCAGGTAGTCGTCTTGCCGCTGCTCGAAGGTCCGGCGATGAGCACCAGTTTGATGCCCTTGCGCTGGGCTATCTCGTCGGCTATCTTGCCGATCTTCTTCTCCTGAAGGGCCTCGCTTACCTGAATCAGTTGTGGTGCATAGCCTTTACTGATAACCTCATTCAGGTCGCCGATGGTGCGCAGTCCCAGAATGTCCTGCCACTGGTGGTGCTCCTTGAAGATGCCGAACATCTTGTCCTGATGCGTCATCTCGCCCAGTTCCGACGGGTGTTCCCTCGATGGCAGCCTCAGCAGCAGACCGTCGTAGTATTTCTCCAGTCCGAAGAGGTATATCTGCTTGGTGTTCGTCAGCAGCGAGCCGTAGTAGTAGTCCACATAGCCGTCTATGTCGTAGTAGGTCGTGAAGAGTGTGCCCGTGCTCTTCATCAGCTTCACCTTCGATCGGTTGTGCAGGCTGTCGAAAAGTGCGATGGCCTCCTCCGTCGTTGTCTCATGGCGGTGTATGGGCAAGGCGGCGTCGATGATCTCCTGCATGCGCCGGCGGATAGCTCCGGCATCGTCGAGGGTTACCGGGCGCCCGATCTGCAGGTTCACATAGTAACCGTTGCTCACGGGGATGTCGATAGCCACCTTGCACGGCTTGAAGAGGTCGTGGGCCGCTTTGCAGAGCACGAAGAAAAGCGTGCGGGTATAGGCTCTTGAGCCGCTCGATGAGGTGACATCGAGAAACTCCACCTCTTTCTGTTTATAAGCACGGTAGTGCATTCCTTCCACCTTATTGTTGACATGAGCCGAAATAGGTCCGTATGCCATCTTCATACCAGTCATTTCATAGATCTCTTCGAGTGTTGAACCCATGGGAACTTCGATGGTTTTGTCGATGTTTCGAACGTGAATAGAGATTGTTTGTTCCATATTTATAGTTCGTTATTAGGATATTTTTGGGCAAAGATAAGAAAAATATTGTATAATTCCTAATATTTTCTAATTTTTTTGTAACTTTGTGGCCGAATTATCAAATCAAAAAAACAATTCTTTATGTCGATTTGGATTATTTTTAAGCTTCTGGGCTCACTCGCGCTGCTTATGTTTGGTATGAAGTCGATGAGTGAGGCTTTGCAGAAGATGGCAGGACCGCAGTTGCGTCACGTCCTGGGTGCAATGACCACCAACCGCTTTACGGGAATGTTAACAGGTATGCTGGTGACAGCCTCTGTGCAGTCTTCAACAGCTACCACGGTGATGACCGTCTCGTTCGTCAATGCCGGATTGCTGACGCTGGCCCAGGCCATCTCAGTCATCATGGGTGCCAATATCGGAACGACGCTTACGGCGTGGATCATGTCTGCCGGTATGTCGTTTGACATCACCTCGGCCATCTATCCCGCCTTCTTCCTGGGCATCATCCTGATCTACCTGAAGAAATACCGGTATATCGGCGACTTCCTCTTCGGTCTGTCCTTCCTGTTGTTGGGATTGGGTACGCTCCGAATGACGGGTACCGAGATGCATCTTGGCGAGAATCAGGCGCTACTCGCCTTCTTCGCCTCTTTTGATCCCGACTCTTTCCTCACCACGCTGATCTTCCTCTTCCTGGGAGGCGTGCTTACGTTCTGCGTGCAGTCGTCGGCAGCAGTCATGGCCATCACGATGATCCTCTGCTCCAGCGGTGCGCTGCCGATCTATCAGGGTATCGCGCTGGTGATGGGTGAGAACATCGGTACGACCGTTACCTCAAATCTGGCTGCGCTATCTGCCAATACCCAGGCTCGCCGGGCAGCCCTCGCCCACATGTTCTTCAACGTGTTTGGCGTTATCTGGATTCTTTTCATCTTCCGTCCATTTATTGATATGGTGTGCGGTTGGGTAGGCTACGATGTCACGATGCAGAAAGAGGCTGTGGAATCGAGTGTGTTCCTCGCCAATGCCGCCAAGCTGAGCTTCGTGCTGGCTGCCTTCCACACCACCTTCAACGTGGCCAATACCTTTATATTAATATGGTTCATCCCGCAGATTGAGCGATTCGTATGCTGGGTGATCAAGCCGAAGAAGGTCGACGAGGAAGAAGACTTCCGCCTGCACTTCATTACGGCTGGCTTCATGAAGACGCCTGAGCTCTCCGTGCTTGAGGCTCAGAAGGAAATCCAGTCTTTCTCCGAACGTATGCAGCGCATGTTTGGTATGGTTCGCGAACTGCTCACGCTTTCGTCGAGTGCCTCTAACAAGAAGGATTCGAAGGCTGGCGACTTCAACAAGCTCTTCACCCGCATCGAGAAATACGAAGGTATCTCCGATAATATGGAACTCGAGATCGCCAAGTATCTCGACTCCGTCTCTGATGCCCACCTCAGCGACGATACGAAGGCCAAGATCCGAGCCATGCTCCGTGAGATTTCCGAACTGGAGTCTATCGGTGACGCCTGCTACAACATGGCCCGCACCATCTCCCGTAAGTATAATGGCAAGGAAGACCATTTCATCGAGAAGCAGTATGACCATATTCATCAGATGATGGAACTCACCGACCAGTCGCTTACGCAGATGAACCGCCTAATGCTTGGCCGCAAGGAGTCGTTTGATGTCAACCGCTCGTTCAACATCGAGCACGAGATCAACAACTACCGCAACCAGCTGAAGTCGCAGAACATTACCGATGTCAACAATCACGAGTATACTTACGCCGTCGGTACGATCTATATGGACATTATCAACGAGTGTGAGAAACTCGCCGACTATGTAGTCAACGTCGTTGAGGCCCGCATGGGTCTCCGATAATAACAGATCCAATAATAATAGAGAAGCTTCCCCACGGTGGGAAGCTTTTTTTTTGTGTTTCTACTTTTGCGCAACGTATGAAGCTAAAATTGCAAAACATACTGACATCCGAACCGAATTTATATAACTTCCTTATTTTAAGCATATTATTTTTATTTCATATTTCATATACTGACACTATTACTGACACTATACTGACATGAATCACCCATTTACTGACATCAAATACCCTATTATCATCAACTTATATGCCATTACTACATGACTATTGCTTTGAGTATACCTTTCTAATGTTCTACTTATTGCCGCCACTAGCTTTGTCGTAATACGATCAGTAAATTCTCTAGAGAATTTTATATTTTGCTTACGAAAAACCCTTTGTTTATCGTAATGAAACGTGTAGTTTGGTACGCTATAAGTGGTAGTTTGTTAGTAGGCCATTAGGCTTCATGCAGCTAGTATTAACGCCTAAATCGTGTCAGTATATGGTAATCTGTGTCAGTATAGTGTCAGTATAGTGTCGGTATAGTGTCGGTAATATAATAATTGATTTTGCATAAATCACTGTATATCAGTCATATGTCACAATTTTATGTCGGATGTCTGTATATTCTATAATATTTGCATATGAATTAATACTCGTTGCAGTCATTAAGGTGACTACTGCCATCGTCATTTTAACAAATCTCGCAAGTTTTCTGCAAAATATTTGGAACTTCCAGAAATACTTCTTACCTTTGCAGCCGATTATCAAGGGGTGCTGCCTGTTGGCGGCTGAGATGATACCCTCTCACCTGATCCGGACAATGCCGGCGTAGGGATGGATAGTAGGCTTAATCAATACAACAAGTTCCCCCTTTACATTATTTATTAATTAAAGGTACTATTAAGTATGAAAAGATTTGTTTTAGGAATGACTGCGCTGGTGAGTGCGGTGAGTATGAATGCACAGGATGACATTGATTCCCTCCTGTCGGTAGAGTTGCAGGGCGTGCAGGTGGTGTCGACCCGTGCGTCGAAGAAGACGCCTGTGGCTTATACCAACATGTCGCAGAAGGAACTGAAGGCTGTGAACTTCGGACAGGATGTGCCTTACCTGCTCTCGCTGACACCCAGTGTGACGATGACGTCGGATGCGGGCAACGGCATCGGCTATACCTCGCTCAGGGTGCGCGGTACCGATCCCAGCCGCATCAATATCACGGCTAACGGTATCCCGATGAACGATGCCGAGAGTGCCCAGCTCTACTGGGTGAACATGGGCGACTTTGCCAGCAGCGTGCAGTCGATGCAGATACAGCGTGGTGTGGGTACATCGACCAACGGAGCCGGTGCCTTCGGCGCTACGGTGAACATGCAGACGGAGAATATCGGCATGGAGCCGTTCTTCGGACTCGACCTCTCAGGTGGCTCTTACTATTCGCATAAGGAGACGCTGCGTTTCGGCACAGGACTCATCAAGGGTCACTGGGGCATTCAGGGCCGACTCTCGAACATCGGATCGAAGGGCTATCTCGACCGTGCCTCGACAAAGCTGAACAGCTATTTTATCCAGGGTGGCTACTTCTCTGACAATACGGTGGTGAAACTGCTGACCTGGAATGGTGTAGAAGAGACCTATCATGCCTGGAACTACACCTCGAAGTATGAGCAGAGCCTTTATGGCCGTACCTATAACTCCTGCGGAGAGTACTATGATGATAATGGTAACGTGCATTATTATGACGGTCAGACGGATAACTACCACCAGCAGAACTACCAGCTGTTGTGGAACCAGCGCCTCTCGGGCAACCTGAACCTGAACGTGGCAGGCCATTATACCAATGGTGAGGGCTATTACGAAGAGTATAAGACAGGCCGCAAACTGGTGGAGTATCTGCCTTACGGCGTGTGGTTTGATGAGAATCCGAAGCTGAAGAGCGACCTCATCCGCCAGAAGAAGATGGACAACGACTTCTATGCCCTCGTGGCCTCGTTGGTGTATAACAATCATGAGAATGTAGAAGCCACCTTCGGTGGAGGCTGGAACAAGTACAGCGGCGACCACTTCGGACTGGTGAAGTGGGTGAAGAATGTGCCTGAGGGGATGGAGCTGCTGCCCGACTTCGAATACTATCGCAACAACGCCAAGAAGACTGACTGGAACGTGTATGGCAAGATCAACTACGACTTCCTGCCGGGACTGAACGGCTTCCTCGATCTGCAGTATCGCCACATCGGCCTCAAGATGCAGGATCCCGGTGACTGGATGGGAGCCAACCCCGATGGTAAGACTGTGGTCGATGAGACATTCAACTTCTTCAACCCGAAGTTTGGTCTGAACTACGATATCACCCCTCATCATAAGGTCTATGCTTCGTATGCCATTGCCCATAAGGAGCCTACCCGCAACGACTATGAGGACAATATCGGCACAGAGCTGAAGGCCGAGAGCCTGAATGATCTCGAGGCCGGCTATAAGTTCCAGAGCGAGAAGTTCTCGGCTGGTGCCAATATCTATTGGATGAGCTACAAGGATCAGTTTGTGCTGACGGGTGAGCTGAATAATATCGGCGAGGCCATCGCCAAGAACGTGGGTGAAAGCTATCGTCTTGGTGTGGAGCTGGAGGCTGCGTGGAAGCCTGTCGACTGGTTCCGCTGGGATGCCAATGCCACACTGTCGAAGAACCGTGCCAAGAATTGGGAGGTGACGCTGATGGACGGCTCGGTGGAGAGTCTCGGCGACACGCCGCTGTCGTTCTCACCCGACTTCATCTTCAACAATATCCTTACCTTCAATTACAAGGGGATGAAGGCTTCCGTACAGAGTCAGTACGTGGGTGATCAGTATCTGACGAACACGGGCTTCAAGAGCTACCAGACCCTCGACGACAACGGCAAGCCCATTGATGTAAGCATGATGCTCGACGGTCATTTTACCACGAATATCGACCTCAGCTATACGTTCGCCCTGAAGCAGCTGGGCGTAAAGGATATGACCTTTGGCCTGACACTCTATAACATCTTCTCTGCCAAGTTCGACAACAACGGCTGGGCTGCTCCTGCCTTTACGAAGGAGAACGGGAAAGTGGTGGCAACAGGCTGGGATACCTCCGATCAGTATGAGGCAGGTTTCGCTCCCTCGGCTCCGTTTAACATGATGGCGCATCTCTCGATAAATTTCTAGACGATGGATTTCCTCAGCGAATATTGGCTCGACATATTGACGACGGTTCTCGGCCTGATCTATATCTGGCTCGAGTACCGTGCGTCGATAGCCCTGTGGTTTGTCGGTATCATCATGCCGGCACTTGACATCTGGCTCTACTGGGGTCACGGTCTTTATGGCGATGCCGGTATGGCGGTGTATTATACGCTCGCTGCTGTCTATGGATTCTATATCTGGAAGTTCAAGAAGACTCGTAAACTGAAGCAGTCGCTGCCCATCATCCATCTGCCCAGACGGCAATATCTGCCAGCCACGCTGTTCTTTCTCTTTGCATGGGGCGCCACCTATTATATATTAGTGAATTGGACCAACTCCACGGTGCCCCTGCTCGATTCGTTTACCAATGCCCTGTCGTTTGTCGGCATGTGGGCACTGGCTCGTAAGTATCTGGAACAGTGGTTCTTCTGGATAGTGGTCGATGTCGTTTGCTGCTTTCTCTATATCCAGAAAGGCATTCCTTTCAAGGCTGGTCTTTATGGCCTTTATGTGGTCATCGCCATCGCTGGTTACTATAAGTGGAAGCAGATGCTGAAAATCACGAAGTATGATAAAGTGTGAGGTCGTGATTCTTGCTAACGGCGATTTCCCCACCCACGCCGTGCCGCTCTCCTTATTGGAGAACGCCAGGCATATCGTGGCTTGCGACGGTGCCATCGCCAGTCTGGCGGCCCGCAATGACCATCTGCAGGATATCGTAGCCGTAGGTGATGGCGACTCTGTGCCGGAGTCTTTGAGAGACCGCCTGATTCAGATTGATGAACAGGATGATAATGATCTGACGAAGGCTACGCGCTATTGTCTGCAGCAAGGATGGCACAAGATTGCTTATCTCGGTGCAACGGGTAAGCGTGAAGACCATACGCTGGGAAATGTGGCCTTGATGGCCCGCTATTTCCTTGAGATGGGGGTAGAGCCGATGCTGGTAACAGACTACGGCTGGTTTGTCGTTGCCCAGGGTGATACGGACTTTGAATCCTTCCCAGGACAGCAGGTCAGTATCTTTAATGTGAATTGTGAGCGCCTCGTCTCTGAGGGGCTGAAATGGGAGGCGTACCCTTTTCGCCAGTTTTGGCAGGGAACGCTCAACGAGGCATTAAGTACTGTTTTCAGCCTTCATGCTGACGGCTGTTACCTCGTTTATCGCACTTTTTCGTGATATAATTTGGCTATCTGCAGCATTTTGCGTAATTTTGCAGCGAATTATAGAAATGAGGTTATGCAGACAAACAGTCATCTATCGCGTTTAATCCACGACCAGGCCCAGAATTATGGCGACCGTGAAGTGCTGATCTACAAGGACTTCGGCGGTAATGAGTGGAAGTCGTATTCGTGGAATCAGTTCTCGGACATGGTGAAGAAAGTGTCGAACGCACTTCTGAACCTCGGTGTGAAGGTACAGGAGAACGTCGGCGTGTTCTCACAGAATTCCGTACAGTATCTGTTCTGTGATTTCGGCGCTTGGGGCATCCGTGCGGTGACAATCCCCTTCTATGCGACGAGCTCGGAGCAGCAGATCCAGTTTATGGTGAGCGATGCGAAGGTGAGGTTCCTGTTTGTGGGCGAACAAGACCAGTACGACAAGGCGCGACGGGTGTTCTCTACCTGCCATACGCTGGAGCGTATCATCATCTTCGATCGCAATGTGCGCATCTCGTCGCATGATCCCAATGCGATGTATTTCGATGATTTCCTGAAGCTGGGTGAAAACTATCCCCGTCAGTCGGAGGTGGAGAAACTACAGTCAGAGGCTTCGATGGATGATGTTGCAAACATCCTCTATACCAGCGGTACTACAGGCGACTCGAAGGGTGTCATCCTGACCTGCGGACAATATCATGCAGCAATGGTGGCCAACGGTAAATGTGTGCCTGTTGACGATAACGACCGTGTGTTGAACTTCCTGCCGTTTACGCATATCTTTGAGAAAGGTTGGAAGATCCTGAGTCTGACAAAGGGTGCCCGATTGATCGTGAACACCTATCCGCAGGAAGTGCAGCAGTCGATGAAGGAAACCCATCCGACGTGTATGTCATCGGTGCCCCGTTTCTGGGAAAAGGTGTTTATGGGTGTTGAGGAGCAGATAGAAAAGGCCAGCGCCCCGAAGCGCAAACTGTTCCAGCATGCGCTCAACATCGGTAAACGGCATAACATTGACTATCTCTCGAAGGGCAAGCGTCCGCCGTTGGGTTTGCATCTGGAGTATGAGATGCTGAACCGCACGGTGTTCTCATTGGTGCGTAAGGAGCTGGGACTGGAGAATGCCCACTTCTTCCCCACGGCTGGTGCAACGGTAAACCCGAAGGTGGAGGAGTTTGTACACTCTATCGGTATCAATATGATTGTGGGCTATGGACTCACGGAGAGTCTGGCAACCGTCAGTTGTAACCATCTGGGTGAACCTTACACGGTGGGTGGCGTCGGTGTTCCCATCGAGGGTATCGACATCAAGATCAGCGACGAAGGTGAGGTACTGCTGAAGGGTCCGACCATCACGAAGGGTTACTACAACCGTGAGGATCTGACCAAACAGGCATTCACGGAGGACGGCTATTTCAAGACAGGCGACTCTGGCTATATGGAAGGTGGCGAACTGTTCCTGAAAGAGCGTATCAAGGACCTCTATAAGACATCGAATGGCAAGTATATCGCTCCGCAGATGATTGAGTCGAAACTGCTGGTGGATAAATACATCGATCAGATTGCCATCATCGCAGACCAGCGTAAGTTTGTCTCGGCTCTGATTATCCCCGTCTATCCGTTGCTGGAGGAATATGCCCGTGAGCATCAGATTGCGTTTGAAACACGTGAACAGCTTTGTGCTGATCCGAAGATCAACGAGATGATGAAGGAGCGTATCGACACCCTGCAGCAGCAGTTGGCCCACTATGAGCAGATCAAGCGCTTCACGCTGCTGCCCCATCATTTCTCGATGGAAAAGGGTGAGCTGACGAATACCTTGAAGATCAAGCGTCGCGTGCTCAACGAGAATTATCGGAAGGAAATCGAGGCGATGTACGCTGAGTAATAATGTATAAAGTGTAGAAGAATAGTGATTACACAAGATCAGCTGAAAGATGTGCTGGAGCGGGCAGAGGCGCTGCATCGTTATCTGGACATCGACAAGAAAAAGATAGAATACGAGGAGGAAGATCTTCGTACACAGGCTCCTGACTTCTGGGAAGACCGCAAGCGGGCTGAAGAGCAGATGAAGAAGGTGAAGGGCATCAAGAAATGGCTTGACGGCTATAAAGAGGTGCGCACCTTGGCTGATGAACTGCAGTTGGCATTCGACTTCTACAAGGACGAGATGGTGACGGAAGAGGAAGTTGACGAGGACTATGCTAAAGCCATCAAGGCCATCGAGGATCTGGAGTTGAAGAATATGCTCCGCCAGAAGGAAGACCCGATGGAGGCTGTGCTGAAGATTAACTCGGGAGCAGGTGGCACGGAGGCTCAGGACTGGGCCTCGATGCTGATGCGAATGTATATGCGCTGGGCTGAGGCTCACGGTTTTAAGGTGACCATCTCGAACTTGCTCGACGGCGATGAGGCCGGCATCAAGAGTGTGACGATGCAGCTCGAAGGTGGCGATTATGCCTACGGCTATCTGAAATCGGAGAACGGTGTGCACCGTCTGGTGCGCGTCAGCCCCTTTAATGCTCAAGGCAAGCGTATGACTTCATTCGCCTCGGTGTTTGTGTCGCCGCTGGTAGATGATACCATTGAGGTGTATGTGGATCCTGCCAAGTTGTCGTGGGATACATTCCGCTCGTCGGGTGCTGGTGGACAGAACGTGAACAAGGTGGAGTCGGGTGTCCGTCTGCGCTATTGGTACACTGATCCCGATACAGGCGAGGAAGAGGAAATCCTCATTGAGAATACAGAAACCCGTGACCAGCCGAAAAACAAGGAAAAGGCCATGTTGCTGCTGAAATCACAACTCTACGACCGTGCCATGAAGAAGCGTCTGGAGGCTCAGGCAAAGATCGAGGCAGGTAAGAAGAAAATAGAGTGGGGTAGTCAGATCCGTAGCTATGTGTTTGATGACCGTCGTGTGAAGGATCATCGCACCAACTATCAGACGACGGATGTTGACGGTGTGATGGACGGCAAGATCGACGAGTTCATCAAGGCTTACCTGATGGAATTCCCCGTGAACGATGAAGAACAATAAACATTAAATAAATATATTATGGCTCAAATAGCAAAAGCATCTAAGGGAACAGCCAAGAAAGAGGCTTACGTGAAGAAACAGGAAGAAGGTGGCAAGAAGGTTCTGGAGTGGATCTTCGGTGTGCTGGTCGTTCTGGCCATTCTGTTTGTCATTTATTCTATTTTCATTGTCGCTTAATGAGCGGTCTGGAGATAGAACGGAAGTTCTTGGTTCGTAACAGCGATTACAAACGGCAGGCTTATTCGAGCAGCCGTATTCAGCAAGGTTATATCTGCAGTGGTCACGGACGTACCGTCAGGGTGCGTATCCGTGATGACCGCGGATATCTTACGATTAAGGGGCCTTCTGATAAGGAAGGTGTCGTGAGGTATGAGTTCGAGAAGGAAATCACGTTGGATGAGGCCAGGGAACTGATGAAACTATGCGAACCTGGACGCATCGACAAGACACGCTATCTAGTAAAGAGTGGAAACCATACCTTTGAGGTTGACGAGTTCTATGATGAGAACGATGGACTCGTAGTTGCTGAGGTGGAACTGCAGGCAGCCGATGAACCATACGAAAAGCCTGATTTCATCGGAGAAGAAGTGACGGGTGATCACCGTTACTCTAATGCACACTTATCCAAGCATCCATTTACTACCTGGTCTTAAAATAGAGTATCGGTATTCCGATGATAGCTGCTGCGGTGATACCGAGAGTGTTAGCTGCCAAGTCGAGCCATTCTCCACTGCGGCAGCCAAAAGTGCAGTATTCTTGTAAGAGCTCGATGGTTCCACTCATGGCAACAGGTGCGAGCCAGGCCCAGAAGAACAGTTTCTCATAATCGGCTTTCCTATGATTGAATGTGTATTCTATCCAGACAGTCGTGAACGTCAGACCGTACATAAGAATATGAACCCACTTGTCGATGAGCACCACGTCGTCGAGCGGTGTCTCTGGGAAATAGGGCATTAGGGAAAGAAACCATATTACCGCAATCATACACGCGGAAAACGGGTATTTCCTGACTAAATGCATCAAATATTTCATATTTACTAGTAATTTTGGTGCAAAATTAAGAAATATTTCATACTTTTGCAACGAAAATATGAGAAAAGTGCGTATGGCTAAATTGGAGAGGGCTGGTTTTGGTACAAAACTTGGCGTTATTCTGGCTACGGCAGGGTCTGCTGTGGGCTTGGGTAATATATGGCGCTTCCCGTATATGGCTGGGCAGAATGGCGGAGCCGTGTTTATCATGATTTATATCTTCTGTGTACTCTTGCTGGGCATCCCCTGTATGATCAGTGAATTCATCATTGGTCGTCATGGACAGTCGAACACGGCTCGTGCTTATCGTAAGATGGCGGGTGGCACAGCGTGGTCGCTGATTGGCTATATGAGTGTACTTACGGGGTTCTTGATAACAGGTTATTATGCTGTTGTATCTGGTTGGTGCCTGGAGTATGTCTGGGCTTCACTATTAGGCAAACTTCAAGGTGAACCAGCATATATTACACAGTATTTTACCACGTTCTCGCAGACCCCTATGAAGCCGATATTCTGGACGCTGATTATCTTATTGGCCAGTTATCTGATTGTTGAGAATGGTGTGCGCGATGGTATTGAGCGGGCTTCAAAGCTCATGATGCCGACATTGTTTATTCTCTTGCTTATTATTGTCGTAGCATCGTGTATGTTGCCAAATGCAGATAAAGGCATCGAGTTCCTCTTCAAGCCTGATTTCAAAAAGATAAACGCTGAGGTGTTCCTGGCAGCTTTGGGGCAGTCGTTCTACTCGCTCAGTATTGCGATGGGTTGTATCTGCACGTATGCCAGCTATTACTCAAAATATACAAACTTGACGAACGCCGCGGTTCAGATTAGCATTATTGACTTTATCGTTGCCTTGTTGGCTGGACTGGTCATATTCCCTGCCGCCTTCTCTGTAGGGGTGAGTCCTGACAGTGGTCCGTCGCTGATCTTCATCACGTTGCCGAATGTGTTCTATCAGGCGTTCTCGGTTATTCCCGGATTGGGCTATTTCGTTTCCGTGCTGTTCTATGTCTTGTTGTCGATGGCGGCACTTACTTCCCTCATGTCGCTTCATGAGGTAAGCACAGCATTCTTGCAGGAAGAAATGGTGATTACTCGTAAGAAAGCTGCATTGATTGTTTCTATCTCAACGATGATTGTCGGTGTAATCTGCTCCTTGTCGCTTGGTGCATGGAACACGCATAAGATCTTCGGTATGACGATCTTTGATCTGTTTGATTTCGTGACAGGACAGCTGTTCCTGCCGATTGTAGGCTTCCTTACCTGTATCTTCATCGGCTGGTTTGTGCCTCATAAGATTGTGCGTGATGAGTTTACTAACTGGGGAACCTTGCGTAATGGCACGCTCTATCACATCTATATGTTCCTCATCAAGTATGTATGTCCGCTCTGCATCCTTTTTATTTTCTTGCGTCAGTTTGGCTGGATCTAATTGAAAAATGGAGAGTAGAGGCAACTTCGGCAGCCGTATAGGTGTTATCCTGGCAACAGCAGGTTCTGCCATAGGGTTGGGTAACATTTGGCGCTTCCCGTTTACAACGGGTCAGAATGGCGGTGCTGCCTTTATTCTGGTCTATTTCGTCTGTGTACTGCTGTTGGGCATCCCTGGTATGGTGAGTGAGTTCATTGTTGGTCGCCGTGCCCAGACGAATGCAGCCCGTGCTTATGGCAGTCTTGGACGAAAGGAGTGGCGGATTGTAGGTTATCTGGGTATACTCACTTCTACCATCATCCTTGGCTTCTATGCTGTGGTGGCAGGCTGGTGTCTTCAGTATCTCTTTGCTGCGATTGCAGGGCAATTGACTGGTGATGCAGCTTATGTGCTGAACTATTTCAAGTCTTTCTCAAGCGATCCCGTCAAACCTTGTCTCTGGGCTGTAGCCTTTGTCCTGATTACTCATCTGGTAGTGGCAATGGGGGTGAATAAGGGTATCGAACGCGTATCCAAGTTGCTGATGCCATTGTTGTTGCTGATTCTGGTAATATTGGTAATTGCCTCTTGTATGCTTCCTGGTTCTGTAGCAGGTGTCGAGTTCTTGTTAAAGCCAGACTTCTCGAAAGTTACGGGCGATGTGTTTCTGGATGCATTAGGACAGGCCTTTTTCTCTCTGAGTCTGGGTACCGCTTGTCTTTGTACATACGCTTCCTACTTTAAGCCTGATACTAATCTGCTGAAATCCTCTGTTCAAATAGCCTTGCTCGATTCAGGTATCGCCATACTGGCTGGCTTGATGATATTTCCTGCTGCTTTCTCCGTGGGGATACAGCCCGACAGCGGACCGTCGCTGATATTTATCACGCTGCCGAACGTGTTTAATCAGGCCTTTGCGGCTTTCCCGGGGAATGGTTATGTCATCTCTTGCCTATTCTATGCATTGCTGGTCTTCGCTGCCCTTACTTCAACGATCTCGATGCATGAGATAGGTACGGCTTTCTTCCATGAAGAACTCCGATTGCCACGTAACCATGCTACATGGATTCTTACGGTGGTATGTTCGGTCATCGCCGTGTTCTGCTCCCTCTCAGTAGGTGCTAATACAGATATTGGGCTATTCGGTATGTCGTTGATGGACTTCTGTGACTTCTTGACTGCTAAGCTGATGCTGCCAATGGGTGCTTTCCTGACGAGTATCATCATGGGTTGGCTGGTTAATCGGCAGATGGTCAAGGATGAGTTTACGAATAATGGATCTATTCAGGAGTCATTCTTCACGGTTTATATGTTCGCCATCCGTTATATCGTGCCATTCTGTATCGTAATGGTGTTCCTGCATCAGTTTGGCATTTTATGATCCGCGAGTTCTTCTATCTGCAGAAGTCTGACAGGAAGGTAATCCTGACGCTGTTGGTAATCATTGTCGTTGCCTTAGGCGTAATCTTCTTGACGGGTGGGGAGAATGATACCTCTAATGCCTTGACTGCCGCTGATACGTTGAAGAGCGAAGTGCGACGTGATACCTTCCGTCGCAAACCCTATTACAAGCGTGACACCGTCTATGTACATACCAAAGTCGTTTATCGTGACCGCTATTACCGTACTGGGAAAAGTGATGGGAACAAATCGCTTGATACCGTTTCGCGGATGAATCATGCCCATGGTACAATTGTCAGTAATCCCCATAAGATCCGTGAGGGCGAGCATGTGGTACTGAATACCGCGGACACCACAGCCCTGAAGACCATCCCGGGGATTGGCCCTTATTTCGCCCGAAAGATTGTGCAGTATGGAGAACGGTTAGGGGGGTATGTAAATATAGACCAGCTTGACGAGATTGAAGATTTCCCACTGGAATCGAAACAATATCTGGTGGTACAGGATGCGCAGCCCAGGAAGCTGAATCTCAATCAGCTTTCACTGAATGAACTGAAGCACCATCCGTACATCAATTACTATCAGGCTCGCGCTATCGAAGACTATCGTCGCCTGCATGGGCCGCTCAAGTCGCTAAATGACCTGCGGCTCTCAAAAGACTTCCCGCCAGAGGCTATTGAACGGTTGATGCCTTATGTTGCGTATTGATTTTGTTAATAAATCATACTAAATGCTTGGAATTCATAAATAATTTCGTATTTTTGCACAATCAACTAAAAACAGAATAAGATGTTTGGACTCGGAATGCAAGAAATACTTGTTATCGCACTGATTATCCTGCTGCTTTTCGGTGGCAAGAAGATACCTGAACTCATGAAAGGACTCGGCAAGGGCGTCAAGAGTTTCAAGGACGGAATGAATGAGGTGACGGACCTGAAAGAAGAAAAGAAAGAAGAGACGAGGGATGAGTGAGCAAGATGCTGCCACCGGAAGCATGACGTTCTGGGATCATCTTGATGAACTCAGGTCTGTGATCATCCGAATCGTTCTGGTGGTGGTAGTGGCTGCGGCAGTGGCCTTCTGTCTGAAGGAACAGTTGTTTGCCATCGTTTTGGCACCAAGGACGAGTGATTTCGTCACTTATCGTCTGATGGGCGTAGAACCGTTTAGCATTCATCTGATGAATACTGGTCTGACGGAACAATTCATGATTCACCTGAAGACAGCCTGTTATGCCGGTGTGTTAGCGGTTTCTCCGTATATCATCTATCAGCTCTTCCGATTCGTCTCACCAGCGCTCTATGACAATGAGAAGAAATATGCCACGTTGCTTTGCACTAGCGGCTATCTGATGTTCATGCTTGGTACAGCTATCAACTACCTGTTGATCTTCCCGCTGACAGTGAAGTTCTTGGGAACCTATCAGGTTAGCCCGGATGTGGCAAACATGCTGACACTGCAGTCGTATATGGATACGTTGCTGGCGATGAACCTTGTGATGGGAATCGTCTTTGAACTGCCAGTTGTCAGTTGGCTTTTAGGCCGTATGGGTTTGATAAATTCCAAGATGATGCAGGGCATGCGTCGCCATGCGGTCGTTGCAATATTGATTGTGGCAGCCATCATCACTCCCACAACGGATGCGTTTACGCTCTTTGTAGTGGCTCTGCCGATTTGGCTGCTCTATGAATTGAGCATTGTTATTGTGCGTTATGCATGATAAAAATGAACTAAACAAATACTTTTGAATTATGCTTCGTAAAATTAGAACAATCCTAGCAGCGGTGTTCATCGTGTTGATCACCTTGTTGTTCCTCGACTTTACGGGGACGCTTCACCATTGGCTTGGCTGGATGGCAAAGATTCAGTTCCTGCCAGCTGTGATGGCGCTTAACGTAGTGGTCGTAGTGGCGCTTATTGCCTTGACGCTCGTCTTCGGACGCATCTATTGTTCTGTCATTTGTCCGTTGGGTGTATTCCAGGACCTTTTGGCACGATTCCGTCGGAAAAAGAATAAGTATGGCTATTCGAAAGAAGTGAAGTGGCTGCGTTATCCCATGCTGGTGGTGTTTGTCATTGCCGGCGTGGCAGGTATCGGCTCGCTGTTCCAGTTATTGGCGCCATATAGTGCCTATGGTCGTATCTCCACCATGATCTTCCAGCCCATCTGGAAAGCGGGTAACAACCTTTTGGCTATGGCGGCAGAACACTACAACAGCTATGCCTTCTATACGATAGACACCTGGATTCGTTCGCTGCCTGTATTCATCATTGCGGCTGTGACCTTAGTGGTACTCTTCGTGCTGGCTTGGCGTGGTGGCCGTACCTATTGTAATACGATTTGCCCTGTGGGAACGATCCTCTCATTCTTCGCCCGTTTCTCGTGGCTGAAGATCCATTTCGACGAGGATAAGTGCAAGAACTGCTCACTCTGTTCGAAGAACTGTAAGGCTGCCTGCATCGACTACAAGACGCATACCGTCGACTATAGCCGATGCGTGGTCTGTGGCAACTGTATCGACAGTTGTAAGTTTGGCGCGCTGAGATATGATAATGCCAAGATCCATGCCAAAGTTCAAAAAGAAGTTGACGCTTCCAAGCGCTCATTCCTCGTAGCCTCGGCCCTTGTTTCTACGGCTGCGTTGGCTCAGAAGAAGGAGAAACTGATGGATGGCGGACTGGCAGATATCGAGGATAAAGTGGCTCCAGAGCGTCAGACACCATTGACTCCTCCAGGCTCACTCTCGTTCGATCATTATGCCCAGCATTGCACAGGTTGTCAGCTCTGCGTTTCCGAGTGTCCGAATCAGGTGCTTCGTCCGTCTTCAGACCTGATGCATCTGATGTTGCCTGAGATGTCGTATGAGCATGGCTACTGCCGACCTGAATGTACACGCTGTTCTCAGGTCTGTCCTGCTGGTGCCATCAAACCTATTGATGAGGATGAGAAGACTTCTATCCAGATAGGTCATGCTGTATGGATCAAGAAGAATTGTGTCGTGCTGACAGATGAAGTGGAGTGTGGCAACTGCGCCCGTCATTGTCCTTCTGGTGCTATCGAAATGGTGCAGCTTGATGAGAACAATGAGGAATCGCCTTTGGTTCCTGCCATCAACGAGGCAGCTTGTATCGGCTGTGGAGCCTGTGAGTTTGTTTGTCCGTCTCGTCCATTCTCGGCTATTGTCTTGCCCTGAAAAACGTTGAATAAAAAACAACGTTTAAAATGGAGAAAACAGAAGATTTTAATGTATTAGAGTTACAAGAACTTGCGATTAAACACAATTGCGGTAAAAAACACACTTCATTGG